>Ga0208769_1000024_pt1 | contig 84951 bp, 131 predicted proteins | sample AntAceMetag02UKC_FD_184768 | JGI IMG/M metagenome (GOLD analysis project Ga0208769, IMG submission 184768) | Saline lake microbial communities from Ace Lake, Antarctica- Antarctic Ace Lake Metagenome 02UKC (SPAdes) (version 2) | ecosystem: Environmental > Aquatic > Non-marine Saline and...
AAAGCTCTCGCAAGCTTTGATCAAGCACACGGTATCCAAAACAAACATGAGATCAACTCGAAACTGCGCAGAAGGATGTTGGCAGCAACCACAGACGTTAAACTATCACAGCTGGTAGAGGTTCTATACGATGAAAACAAGTGAGCTGATAAGACATCCTATATGGACAATGAGTGGTTCCCTGAGTAACATTAGAACTGAGATAGAGAACATTGGGCGTTCAGTATCACAGTGCAAAATCCACTACGAGACTCTACCAGATGGTACCAAGCGGATACTTGGATCGCACGAAGATATCTTCATACACGCGATATACACGATCAAGAAGAAAGCCAAGCTTACCTATAGGGATACCAAATGCTACCTCGCAAACATCATCCTGAATCAGGAAACGCAGTTCACTTGCCCGAGTTGCCATGCAACCGTAGTACCTACCCAAGAGATATGCATTCTATGTGGAACACCTTTATGGGACGACAACCACGATAAGTTCTTAGTTAGAGCGTCGGGACACATTATCAACTTTACGCGGCTAGAGATAGAGAAATCCTTCAACAGAATCATGGAAGCGGCAGACGCTGAGATTGACGGAGAAGAGGTTCCATACGTAGATGAGTTCACATCAACGTGTGCTCTGATCAAGGCAGAACAGCTCGTCGCAAACAACAATCGCGGTATGCAGCTTGGCGCTGTACGATATGCAATGCGTCAGGTAGGAGCCAGTACATCAGAGCTATCCAAGAAATCGGGCATGACCCGTGGTAGAGCTGAGGGTCTGTATGCAATAACTAAGATGGGTGAATCCGAATGCCAAAGATTCATCAACAACAATATATCTCTGACTGCCGCAAGGTTGATAGATAAACAAGAACCTAACATGAGATCGGCTATAGTAGAGTATATCCGTGATCGAATGCATCTCACCATAGATACCGGGTATGTCGAGATGCTTATCAACATATGTACCCATGCTATCAGAGATGCTCAACCACCAGATAGGGCAGTACATGCCAGGAACATGATAATACTGAAGAACGCAGCTATGCGGGAGTACAAAGAGAGCAACCCGTATTACTTCTACATACGTGCAATAGAAGGCTCGTTAGATCGAATCGATGATAGACCTCAAAAGTGGCCAGGCTGTCTCAAGTGTGGATCGTGTGCCATCAGAGGCAATCTCGAAAATGTGTGCATCATAGGTGATATGATATATCCCTGCCAGGTAGGAGAAGACGTAGAGGGTTGTGTACTCCACTCACCAGAAGGTTATGTGGTAGCTGATGACAAGGTTGATCGCTCACTCAACGCAACAAAGTTTCCCTTCAGCAGTCTACGCAACATAACGGTTCCAAACAACACAGTTTATAACACCTACTTCAAGAAGATAGAAGACGCACGTAGGAGATATGAGGATATCACCACTCCCGAAAACTCTGCTGCGTTCTACATGGAGCATCATGATGCAATCCGTGCTAACCTTACTATGACAGCAATGATGCTACAAGCAGGAACTCGCATATACGGAGTGGCGTTGAACATAGCAACGAAGTGTAGAGATTGCGAGTTCTCCTCATACGTAAACGGCAAGATTGCGTGCACAAAAGCTATCAGTGCTATCAAGATGAAAGCGCTCTATCTGAATGATAATCCGCTACAATGCCAGACCTTTGTACCAAGGAAGACCCTGGATATCAGTAACATTGAATACACACAGATGCCTAGTGCATCCATACTAGACATGCTGCTTGGTAGAGTACTGGATATGATAGAGATAGAAGACTACCAACACCTCGATCCGTTCGCTCCGATCCTTGGCTTAAATGGTCTAGAGAACAACATACAGAATATACGTAACCACTTTGACGAGCTGAATAGGTATGAAAAGGCCTTGATACTGCAGCATCTATCTAGCGCAAGATCGCTGATATACGACCCCGAATACAACGGTAATCGTGTTTACTTGTGATCTAGTTGTGGTATAATCTGTACAACAAGGAGGGTACAGAATGTACCACAACGCAGCGAGACTACCGGAAAGCCTGTTCTACCTCTTAACACACTCAGACTACAAGCGAGAAGAGGGCGTCATAGGAGTAACAACACTGATCGACTCACCTCGAATCAGAGTACTCACTCAGAAGTACGAAGACATGATAGAGCGGGAAGCTAGTGACGGTATCTATGCCCTACTGGGCACTGCTGTCCACAAGCTTCTCGCTTCGTATCCACACGGTATCTCTGAGGAGAGACTGTATCATCAAAGCGACGGATGGAAGTATACTCTAGCTGGTACCCCCGACTTAATCGAGCACTCCACATTGTTTGATTACAAGACAACCTCTACTTGGATCTCTACGTTTGGTATTAGAGACGAGTGGGTTGCGCAGCTCAATGTGTATCGGTTGCTCAAGTATCTTAATGATCCGATACCCATTAGTAGCCTTCAGGTTGTGGCTATCTATCGTGATTGGACGGCTTCAAAGATTGCAAAGTTCCAGCACTATCCACCGTATCCATCACAGGTGTTTGATGTTCCTATGTGGACCATGAGGGATACTAGGACGTTTGTTGATGAGCGTATGCGGTTACATGAGGAAGCAGAGACGAAGTTACCAATGTGCACAGCATCAGAACGCTGGCTCAAGCCCTCTGTCTTTGCAGTGCATATCCGCTCTAAGATCAGAGCCGAGAAGCTCTGTAACTCCTTTGAAGAAGCTGTTGCCTGGACACGAGGACAAGGACATGATGGCGATGTACTGTTGGTAAAGGATCAGAAGCAGACACGCGGGTACTGCGTTGTTAAGCGGCCAGAAGAGTGGAAGCGGTGTGAGAAGTACTGCCCAGTCTCTAGGTTCTGCGCACAATACCAGGATACCATTCATGCAACTGGACTATAACACAGGTCTACGAATACCAAGTAGTCTGTTGGTTAATCTGTATAGGACCTGTGCTTGGTGTGGTGAGAGGACTAGAGGATCAGACTTTCACCACTGGCTTGTCAAACGTGGGTATCTACCAAAGAAGATGTATGGCCTGATCAATGTGTCATATAACGTAATACCAATACATCACAGTTGTCATATGGCATATGGTAGTACACGGGAGATGACGAGGCGTTGTATGGCGTCAGCAGTGGATGTTTTTGGCGCTGAGAATCTCATGTGTTGGTATAACTCCGTTGCGAATCAGACACACCTACGAACCATAGAAAGTCTAGAGGATCTACTATGACAACAGTAAATATCATCGTTAGAAGTGAGTACTACGGCGCTGGCAAGACACATACCTGTATCTCTTTCCGCAGGCCTGATGATGAACACGCACCCAAGAGGCTAGTGTACGATGCTGAGTTCAGGGATGCTCCGTTCCAGTCACCAGACAGTGAGGATCACCCCGAACTACTGCAGTTTGCATTCGACATATGGCAGAAGGCTTATGGGGAAGACATCAAAGACTCCCTAATCGAGATAGCAAAGGAGATCAATGACGGTACTTTTGAGTATAGCGTTATCGTGTTTGATACAGCTTCTATATTCCAGGACGAGATACGCGATGCTATGTATGAGAAGCAGGGTGCCACTGAGCTATGTCAGGCATTCGGCGCATACAACCGCAACGCAAGCTTTCTCAAGTATCGATTCAATGTAAACGACGCTGCTGGTTTCTACTTCATGATCAAGAGTGTCATCCGTGCGTTCTTGCTGCTATGTCGTAAGAACGGTATCGATGTCCTGGTTGCATCAGAGAGCAGGAACGTCTGGAAGAACTATGGTAGTAGGGATAAGAACAACCCGCCTACCATCCTTGGACAGACAGCAAAGCTATGGGACCCCTGGTTCCAGCTAAGCGATCTCCTACTCGTACTAGAGCGTATGGCAGGCAGTCGAGCGGATGGCACAGCGAAGCTAACATCATGGCCCAAGGCTACGCTAGATACCTTCAACCCGAAGTGCTCCATCCCTGGTATTGCACCTGAGTTCTACTTCAAGAACTGGGATGTATTCTGGGACATGGCAGAGAAACGCATTGCTCCAACAGAAGAGGAGTACGGCGAGATCAACATCGCAGCTTCTCAGGAAGCCAAGAACGCTGGCTTTGAGACAATCTCAGAAGCCAAGCTGAGCATTGTAGCACACGCGATCAAGACAGGCTTCATTACAGATCGCTCAAAGGATGAGGTAGCTAAGATCACAGCTGCCGCAGAAGCAGCGGGCCTAGATCCTGACAACGCACTGGCTGAGTACTTCAGCTGGATAGGTATGATCGATGACAATATCTAGAGATGGCTTGATCAGGGATCTACGGAAGAAGTTCTCTAATATCATCCCGTCAGAGGAGGAGATGGAGATCCCGTCTCCTCAGAGGTTTCTGACTACAGGTAATATGCTTCTGGACTGGGCGCTTGGTGGTGGATTCCCTCGTGGCCAGATCAGTCATATCTATGGCACCGACGGTGGTGGAAAGACAGTCACCATGATCACGCAGGCTATTGCTGCGCAGAAGAACCCGCTCATCAATGGCCTGGTGCTATATGTAGCAACAGAGCCTAAGATCGACCCATCGCTATTCAGTGCCCTGGGAGTCGATATGACCAAAATCATCTTTGCTCGTACGCGGGATAAAGACAACGTCCTCGATGGCAACAAGGCCATCAACATGATACGCGAGGCTATAGGTGAAGTGGAACTGATTGTTCTAGACAGCGTGGCTGGTCTTGCACCAGGCGTTATGTATGACATGCAGTCTGAGGACATAGCGTTTGCACAGATCGCCAAGCTACTTGCGTATCAGCTGCCTATCATCGCCAACAAGCTATGTGCTACAGATACAGCACTCATCCTCCTGAACCAGGAACGTATGAGTATGTCTAAGTGGGGCAAGGAAACCAAGCCATTCGCAGGCAAGGCCCTAGCACACTGGGTGTCTATGAGAGCATGGATGAGATCTGGTGGATGGGTAAAGCGCGGGAAAGAAACTGTAGGATTTACACCAAAGCTTACTGTGGAGAAGAACGATTTTGCTCCTCCGAGGAGAGAGATTCAGTGGGACTTCTTCTTTGACTCAGGACCAGACATGACAAGCATTGCTCTAGAGTTTGCTAAGGATCAGGGGCTTGTATCATTCAGGGGTGGTATCAAGATGGGTGAGGTTAGCTTCAATCACCCGGGAGAGAGAACCATCGAAGATGCTAAGATACGACTACGATCAGAACCTGAGTTAGCAGAGCTTCTATTCAACGCGATAGCGGAGTTATGAAATGGATACACTAAAACTCAAGGAAATCAGAGAGAGTATAGATGTTAGTCTTGAGCTACATTGTTTAGCTAACGTTGAGAGAGGCGGCAAAATAAACGAGGTTGCCATCGAAATCATCGGTATTCCACACAATCGTTGTGGACCAGGTCCTGGACAGACCATGCTTGCTCATATCGGTCTGGATGCCTATGGTGCTTTTTCACTACTTACCTATCTAAAGGTATGTCTGCTACGAATGGATGAACCGAGTGCCAAGTCTATTGAAGAGTGTCACAAAATGGACTGGGCAAAGATGTTGCTAGAGAACAATGAGGGCTTTGGATGATCAAAGACATAGCTGTATGGAAGCGGATAGTACACAAGGGTTGGTGGAAGAACCGTACTGAGGCCAGACATGAGTATCACGCACAAGTCAGTTGGCTGTTTCGCACAGTAACTCACTTACTATTCGGTGATACATGGACAAAGGTGTAGTAGAAAAGGCGGGGGAAGAACAGGATAACCAAGGAGAAAGCGATGACAGAAGACGAAGGGAAGTACGAGAAGATTTCGGACGAAATTGTGGAGCAAGTATTGAAGAACTTTGACTTTGATAAGGTTAAGCAAATTATGGATCTCTTCAACTGGGAATGGCGCAGTACTGGCGTCCCAACAGTTACTCAGATCTTCTTCACGGCACGAATGCTACTGATGAAAGTTGCATCGGGCGAGTGCTGGGCAACTGGTACGGGTGGTCTCTACGTGAGCAGGGACGGAGAAGAACTGACCCTGTGCTTCCAAGCAGTAAGCTCGATGGTTTTACTTGATGAGATTGACCAAGGAGGTAGTAAATGACTGAGTGCATAGTCCGTAAGGTTGACCCGAATGTAGTGTATGCTATATCAATAGCCCCCATTTTCCAATCTGAGACAGAGATAGATGCTGTACTTGTCACCGTGACAAGAGGGCCAGCAGAAGGAGCTGAGGCTACAGATGAAAACTCAGAACAAGAGATTTCTTTTGAGCTTCAGACAATAGGCATGCGTGTCATTGCCAGCTATCTAGAAGCTCTGATACCAGCTGTGCAAAGATACGAGAACACATACTAGCAAGGGTTGAGTAGATAGCGGGGGAGTTGTTCTTCCCCCGCCACTTCTGTTCTAGAAGGCTGAGCGTGGGTTACCATCAGCATCATAGATACCGCTGCCAAGCCAGCTACCATCACTCACATCCTCGTCAGTGAAAGTCCAGCTACAGACCTCGATACCATCATTGTAATACATCCAGGAGTGCATAGCCCAGTAGTACTCACTCCAGGAGTCTATGTTATAGAGCTGTATGTGGTTTTCATCCATTACCCATCCATCCACAACAGGGAAGGTGATCTGGTCCATGTGTTGTGGTGAGTAGACCCCACCCTCTGTTGAGATAGTTGCGGGCTTGGTGCCGAAGAGTTCCTCTACCATGATCTGTGCTACTTCATAGTACCGTAGACAGAAGTCATTGATATAGTCACCATTTAGTGGGTCATGATTAAACGGTAGATTGAACGGGCTGACATGCACAGCAAGCCATACCTGATCGTCTTCTAGATATCCTACCATTTCGTCGTAGTGATATTCGTTGAGCCATTTCAGTAGGGCGAGCAGGGTGTTTGGCCCGGATAGATGATAGTTAGTTCCTCCTCGTTCGGTGGGAGCCATAGCTGGAAGTGCTGCGCTACCTCCCCACTCGATAATTTGACGTGCGTCTTCAAGCCAGCTTCTTCCTAGTGCAGCGATATGATCTGGATTACGCCAGCTGAAGTCAGGCCATTCGATGTTGGGTTCGTTGAGTATCTCGAATCTCCATACACCTCTTTCGATCATCTCCTTTGCATGCTCTAGGGTACGACATATATCGTAGGGGTTCCTGTCAAACATACGGACGATGGGAATGATCCCGTTTGTGATAAGTTTCTCGACCCATCCTACCATAGTAGGTGTACCATTATGGAGGATCTTGCACATAGTGAAGCCCTGGTCTAGTAGATGTTCTATCTGACGGTCAGGGTTAGATGGTGGAGTATAGATTGGTGCTCCATGTACGGCAAGGAGTAGGGCCTTAGATGGATAGAGGAATTCCAGGAATTCCTGCTTCCATCCAGCCATTTCCCAACCAGGGCATACTGTTACATATCCAGGTCTGTTGTAGTCCATATGTCCCTTGACCTCGGAGATGTTGTATACATCCTGCGCCCACTTACACACACGGACCAAGCTAGCCATCATCTCATCACTAGGTACAGAGATAGAGTAGTTACCATTGAGTACTACTGCTATATGGTTGTTCCTCAAAAGGTCGTCGTCCCATGTGAAGTCATGCCAGAGACGATAGGATAGGGGTGCCACTAGCTTAACGGTCCCGTCTGGTTCTATCCATAGATGATAATGGATCGACTCAGTACCACCATCTCTATTGATATGGTTCTGCGCAGCAGCCTCTGGAGTCCAGACCCCGGCTGTGTGATGAATTGTGAGACCAGTAATTCCGCCCTCGTCCTTCACCCAACCCTGCCCCAATGTATCATTAAGGAAGTTGTCATAGTCCTTACGTTGGGGAAGGGTGGTGGACAGATCTATGTCCCATATTGTAGGGATTGTGTCGGGCTTGAATACAACGCTGATGCGTGGGTCTATGTTAGCGGCCCATTCTCGCCATCGTGTGTAATCTTCTACCTTACGGTACCAGACAGCCATGGTGACGCTCTTACCGGCGTCTAGTAGCTCCCTAGACCATGACACAGCGTCTGTAGCTGCAGGGCCAACGGTCTGTTGGTCTTGTGCACACAGCAGGTAGATTTCCTCGCGAAGTTCGAGAGGAATATCAGACTCTACTACATTGTAGTACTTGTCGTATGGGGCTACAGGTAGCTCGTTAGTAGGAGGAGGTTCAACGGGTGCTGTGGGTAGCGCGTTCTCTCGATTGCGCACCGCAAGTATCATGTCTCCTAACTCGCTCCAGATTGTACGCATATCGTAGCGGTCCCAGCCCTCACCCATCGAGAAGCCAGACAGTCCAAGACAATAGTATAACTCAGACATCGCCTCGTCTGCTACTGCAAACTCAGCAATCAGGCTATCAACAGTAGGATAGTTGGGGTGATCCCAGATACCGCCGCTGCCGTACTCATCAACTGAGTATTCTGTGCAAATGTAAGGTACAACACAGTTGCCAGGGATTAGGATCTCGTCGTATAGCTGAACCGGGCGTAGCATATGAGATACCCACTCACTAGGATACATACTCTGGCAGTAGGCATGTAGGGCTAGAATGTGACCACCGGCCATAGCTAGTTGGAAGAAGTCGGTGTAGTCCCAGATGTCCCACCAGTCTGACATCTCAGGAACACCAGTGGAGTAGCCCATCAATGCCAGCTTGATACCCCAGGCATCAGCGATACGCATACACTCGCTAGCAAAGATAGCCATCTGGATGTGTGACGGCGGGTCTTGCTCGTTCCACAAAATCCAGTACTCAACCACATCCATATACTCGTCAATAACCGGCTTGAGACTATTCATATAGTCCAATGCACTAGACGAGAAGTCTGGACCCTCGATGTTAATGTTGGGGTCAGTACCATGCATGAGGCGTACAACGAACTTAGTCTCAGGCGATATAGCCTTGAGATTACGCACTGCCAGCATATCTTTCGGGAATGGTGCAATCACAGTACAGTAGGGTAGAACATAGTCATTGCTTACGAGCTTGGTTAGCAGATCATATCCACCACCTTCTCCAACACAATGAGGATGCCACTTACTGCCCTTTGTGACTATAGGATATCCATAGTCAGTAGGAGGTTCGGGTAAGGGCTTGTCTTCTATCTTGACGAGGGAGAAATCCGTCATATACCTGTCATTATGCAGCGTCATGTATCTGTTCTCGGCCCAGGTAAAGACAGTGATGTTGTCAGCCTTAGCTGTTACTTCTATCTCTATGGGGAAGTACTCATTGTAGATGGCCCATGCTGGACTCCATACTACATCGTCACCAAACGGACTATCGCCACCAGTGGGATCGATACCCACCATGAACTTGATAGACTGTAGAGCATCGGTGTCTTGTTGATCACCACCTTCGATCTCGTCCCATAGCATTGCGAATGGAGCCGTGCCAGTAACCCAGGAAGATGCAGGATCGTTGGTATTAGAGTTCCAGGCGTGGAAGTATCCCTTGAACTTATAGCGGGCACCATTCTGCGCAGACACAGTTTGAGAGATGCCACCCTTAGATGTCTTGAACGTATTGAAGAAGGCTAGGCCACGAGCATCATTATGCCACCGCTCAGGATAGATCTGCTCTATGACATCACCTTCGCTATCAAACAAAGCTTCTGTGAGCTTGATCTCAGGTACGACCCATCCGTTAGGATTACCCAGATCCCACTCATGCACAGCTTCCTGCTCATGCACACACCATAACCTCCAACCTTCAGGCCTCGTCAAGTTCGTATAATAAGGAGTATCGTAGTACGGATTACCAGCTGGATCAGAGGGTGTCCAACAACGTATTTCGCTGTCTCCAGAATCTCTAAACAGCAGGGGGTTCAGCAACATCGGTGTCCTCCATGTAGAACATAAAGCTCAAACTGGACAACAGTCCTGGTGGAACAACACACTTCGACAACTTATAGACCTCGATGGGATAGAACTCGATCTCTACCTCAGTCTTGCTAAGAGCAACAAACTCCTCTACCTTGTTAAGATCATTGAGAGTCATGACACCTTTGTCACCAGCGTTCTCACGTACGATAGCAGCTCGCTTCTCGAAGTAGTTCTTGTAGACAGGGCCAATGAAACGCGTGTTCTCAGAGATCAAGAAAGCTGTGGTGAAAGGCATTTCAAGGTTCGACAATCCATCTAGAGAAACCGACGCATCACCAATATCTTCCAACGACAACGTAACCTTCTTCTTCGTAGCCATACTCCTCCTAGTTACTGCAACAGATGTTCTACTAGGGCCATGACTGCCCCGATGACAGAATAGCCCAGTAGAGATGTACCAACATACACGAATAGAGCGGCTAACTCCTTCTGGCTCAGTTCCTCTATCCATTCCTCCATAGTAACTTCATCGTACCACTTCATATCACAGCCTCCCTTATGCGATTGACCTGTAAGCAATTATTGAAACTGTGCCATCTGACCATTTGGCACATAATGCATCATTGAATGTAGTAGTAGTACTTTCATACCAATCCGTTCTGTGCAGCTATTGTGTACCAACTACCATCAATTTCTACAGCAATCTTTCTATCAGGCGTGATTGTTCCTGTGTTAACCCCACCAAGATCCCAGTCGTGATCCGCCGCAGTTCTTACTGTTGAGGCAAAGTCTCCAACTCCATCACTGTCAACCGTAAAGGCTACGGCTGTGGCAGAGTCTAGGATTTCGAATGACTTAGCACCAGCCGCATCACCGAGAATGTGTTGTGCTTCACCTCCGGTTAGCGTGAACACATTGCGCGTCCCATCCGCGATAATGAAGGTAGTACACCCTTCGGCGTTGATTGTGCCATCTGAGGCTATATTTAGCCTTATGTCTGCGCCAGCATCAATAGCCGAAAGAATAAGAATTGACTCTGCTCCAACGTCACATTCCTTCGATATGACCCACAGATAGGACTTGTTTGCAAACCCAACGTCACTATAGATAGATGCGCAGATTTCTCCGTCGTAGTCTGTTTCATACCATCTAATTCTGTTAACTGTGTCTGGACCTTCGAGTAATGCTAAGCCACCTTCGCTTAATCTAACTTTCCCGGCACCAGCATAAGCCATTCCATCACTGGATTGTAGATAGAACTGCTTAGTTCCTGCGCTATCATATCCAGCAATTTCATCAGACGTAATGTCGATTCTCTGACCAGTGTATGAAGAAGCTATCCTGAACTTGCCATCCATGATATAAATACCGGGGGTATCAGATGCTCCCATATCCGTCATAGGAACACCGGATTGATAGATAGCTGCGGCCTCAGCAGTAGAGAGCACAGAACTAAACGTAGCGAACTCGCCAATCGCCCCGCCTAAGCGTTTCGTAACATGTCCTAGATACCCAGTCACATTTGCGATAGTTGGAGCGGTATAGCTGGTATCCGTATCCTCCAGCACCCCATCAAGGTATAGTTTCACCTCTCCGGCGCCAGCATCAGTGATCGTGACAAGTGCTTGATGCCAGTCTCCGGCTTTGCTACCAGTTAAGGATGCGGACAGAGAGAGTTGTGATGCGCTGCCAGCGTAACATGTGACACCAACAGTTGATAGATCGCTGCCCATACCAATATAAAACGACTCTGTATTCCATGCGTCGTAATGTCGGTATAATCCTCGCGTTGCGGAGAGATTTGCTGTTCCGGCGTCGTGAGGCATCTGGAACCATATTGCTATACTTCCTAAGCTGTAGTCAATGACTTCGTTTCCGTGTATAGTAACGTCATTGACACTTCGTGTGCTGGTACTAGCATCTGCCGTACCGCTCCAAGCGCACCAGGCAAACGACCCTACACAGAGAGTCGTAGGATAGGCTTTCTGCTCCAACTGAATCGCGTCTATCTCAAAGTATTCTCCATTTGTAGGCGATCCACTACAAAAGAACAGCATTCGAAGAGTCGTTTGTGTAGGTGTGCCAATTACTGTAATCTCTTTCCAACCAGTCCCCGCCGCTATCGCGTTCGAGGTATTTAAGAGAGCACCGAAGCCAGCTCCGTCATACATACGAACGTACACATCGCTTCCGTCCCAGGCAGAATCCACCTTTATCCTAGCTTGGAAGGTGTAAGGTACAGCAGCCGTTACGGTAAAGTCTTCAAGAGCGCCCGCATTAGCATCACCACCACCAGCCGTTACACGAAGACAATCGTCGCCCACGAATCCACCAGATGTCTGATGGGCTACCGTATCACCCCAAGAACTATTCCATCCACCAGTATTCGCTGCTCCGAAGATGGGATTGTCTTCTAGGTTAGTTGTAGCCTCCTCCACCATCAATGCCTGTGTTCCAGGCCATCTGCCATTAACAGTATGGAATGCACCAGTAATTGTAGCCTCTTGTCCCCGAAGGGATTCCCATATTGTATCAGACAGAGGACAACTAGGACCAAGTAATAGCAAGCCATCAGCGTTGGTGAAGTACTGCTGACCGAACTCAGAGGAGATAGCTAGGTTAGATAACCAGGCACCATCACCGTCTACACGGAAGCGTACATCATCATCGCCATCATAGATGCCTAGAGCAGCTCCGTCCCACTGCATACGGATTCCTGCTGGATCACCAACGCGCCACTTGTAGCTGCCTCCATGCAGGCCTGCCCATACACCAGTGACGGTATCGAAGTCTGTGGGTACGGTAGCTCCAAGAGCATAGCTTGGTACAGTAGGATCAATCTTGAAAACTGTATTTGCTCCGTCGTGTATCGATAAGGCAACATTGTGGATCTCAACGTTTACATCGCTGATGAGTACGTAGCTATCAGCTACCGCAACGCCATCGCCAGCGTATAGACCGTACTCTGTTACGGCAGTGACACCAGTAAGGTTACCCAGTCGTGCTCGAACACTCTCTCCTGTAGCAGGATGCGTTTCCCATGTAACAATCTGTGAATATGGGCTATTGACTCCATACAGACCATCAATAGCATTGACCTCGTAATAGCCATTGCCTGTGGTGCCATAGTCTAGCACTAGTGCATCCGCGCTTACGGTAGCAGCACCAGCCATTGCTCCAGCATTAGGTGCTGCGGAGCGTGTGAAGGTCCACGATTGCTCGTTGTCTGCTAGGTTACTGTAGGATGTAACAACACCCCAGCACTCTGTAATAGATAGGGTACCTGCTGCACGGCTGAATGAGCGCAGACAGACGATGTCACCAGTCTCGAACACGGCCATATTCTCAGCAGACGGTAGGTCCCACACGTACAATGTAGTAGTTGCTTCTGCTGCAGGAGCTGTGAAGTCGCGGCTCAGTATTGCCACGCTCTTAGATATGATCTGACCGCCAGCTAGTGCCTGCTCCAGATCTGCAATGAACACTTTGGCGTGCAGCTCGTCCGTGAACACATAGCGGAAATCAGCAGACCCTGCGTAGCTGACACCCCACCCGGTTGTCTGACTAGCATAGTTATCTGACTGTATCTGCGCAGAAGCCATAAGACGTACCTGCGCACCTGTGGGAGATAGTGACAGATCGCCAGCTGGAGCAAGAGTCATATCATCTGCGGTTGTAGTAATTGACTGCGCACCCACAAAGACAATATCACCGTCTACACGAATTTCTTGTCCTGTCGGAGCAGTACCAATGCCTATACCTTCTAGTTCTAGTCGCCCACTTACATCCGAGGCCAGTACAGAAGCTGCTGCTCCTGGGTTGCTGGACGTTGTAATTGCATGCGAATGTGTAGAGCGGGCAAAGTTGCTACCGGCACCCTCAGCATTAGTACTTGAGACACTCAGGTTAACTGCCGGAGCTGCCGCCGCAATCGCATGTTGGTGATCACTGCGTGCTGGGTTCTCGGAAGCTCCAGCGTCAGCAGCATCGTCCGGCCCAATGGTACCAATGACGGGTGTACCCCAAGTCAATGCTATGTCGTCCGCATTGGCAGTAATTCCGCTACCTCCAACAACATTGAACGTACGACTGGCAGCAATGGTACCACCACCAGTTAGTCCAGCTCCTGCGGTAAGAGTAACTGCAGAGTGATCAATATGCTCGTTTGCCACAAAGTTAGTCAGGCTATCATGGTCAACAGTGTCAGATCCCCCAACCTCGTGCGCTGATGCATGTGCCTTGGGATCATGTAACTCGGCACCCGAAAGGCCCGCGTGCCAGGAAATCTCGTCTGTGTGATAGCTCATTGCGTGAGGTGCAAGAGTACCACCACTACCGCTGCCTTCGTTACGGTACGAGGTAGTTGCACCACCTATGAGAGCTACTGGTCTCTCGTCAATGTACTCTAGTAGTACCTCTCTGCCAATCTCTAGTGTGGACCAATCACCAATTACAGGAACGCGCTTGATAACCGAGCTTCCATCACAGGTAACGGAACACCATCTTCCTGACACAGAGACAATGGTTGCTTTCCTAATCATAGAGCTTCCTCAATGACGCAGTTGCTTCTAGTGTTGCCCCCGAGAATGTGGTGCTGATACCATCAACTACATACTCCTCGTCAATCAGTTCCTCGTCAATGGTGGTAAGTGTAATAGTCAACTTGTCCTCCACTTCATATTCTAGCTGAGACCCAAGGACTGGCCTGTTGCTTTCGGAGTAGCTTAGGGCATCTAGCACAATGCGTTGTGCCTCAGTGTAGGCTGCTTCTTCATCTAGGCTTTCTGCGCGTGCGGTATGAAATAGTATACCGAACTGGGCGGCACGAGTATGGTCTATGTACTCACCAATCTCTGCGCCTACGGTACGAATGTGTGTTGGAATACGATCTGTTGAGTCATCTGAGTCACCAAAGATCACATCTGGTATTGTACCAAGATCGTCCCTGTCTGTAAAGGACGAGATATGAAGTCCACCAGTAGTGGTCGGTAGTAGTTTAATGCGTGCATCGCGAATAGCTCTGTTCATCACACCAGAGGCTTGCATACCCTGATCGGCAATGATACCATCCGCAATGCTATAGAGTTCCTTCTGCTTCACAGTAAGGTCCTCTGCATAGTTGATACCGAAGTATCCCAGGTCTTCTGTAGTAGAAGAGTAGTTGTCTGCAGTAAGCCCGAACATGCTGTAGTATGCACACGATGCCAAGAGCTTCTCCTCTAGCCACAAGGAGACATAGCGTCCTGTCTTAGTTACTGTCAGCTTCTGGCCACCCGTTGTATTGATCTCGATCTCAAAGAGCTTAGTCCAGGATGCTGTATCACCAGTGTGGTAGAAGCCTATGGTTGTGGTGGCACCGAATGTAATTGCAACCTTTAGACCGCTGTTTGATGCGTCAGTGACCTTTGTCGACATACCGAGATATAGATCCATCGTACCTGTGAAGTCTGTACCATCTTCTATTTGTAGGAAGAATGAGTGTAGTTGGTCATCCAACCAGTCACCTCCACCTACTAGCGTATCGTCAATAGACCAAGCAGTATCACTAGGATCACTAGCTGTAGGACCAGCAAAATCTAGAATGCCAGCCTTGCTAGCAATGTCCTTCAACAGCCAATCAATCGACTTATCAGCTTCCATATCAAACGAGGTGAAAGAAGCAAGGTTAATGCTCATATCCTCGTATCCAGCAGGGTATACCGTAACGCCATCTGCATGAGCGTCCATGGACGACGAGCGAGACACTTGCCATGCCGGTCCAATAACAATGTTGTCTCCTACTGCTGGGACGGTGAGATCTTCCCCAACAAGGACCTCAAACCAGATATTAACGTCATCCTCTGTAGCGTTGGTCCATGCAATACCTATGTCTCCAGCACGCTCGCCTGTCACAAAATGTATGGCCGATTTTTCTAGGAAAGACTGCCAGTAAGTCCAGGCTCCAGCAGGAGGGAAGCAGGTTTTGTCGACTGTGATCTTCAGTCGTGTGCCTCCAGTAACCTCGGCAGCTACAATCGTCCATAGGCCAGTACAGAACGATCCAACGTCTGACACATTAGTAATCGTTACGTATTCATCGTCTACCTCAATATTCTCCTGATCGTAAAAGTTGGCCCATAAGTAGTCAGATGATTCGGCGTAGCTAGAGTCTCCAGCTATAGAGTCTCCATCGTTGAACTCTGCAAGATGACGCGCAAAGTATATCCACGCAGAGTACTTCTGTGAGTCACGGGTTATGACACTCATATTGGGAATGGACGATGCTGCGATTACCCCGGTGCGGTTCTCGTCATTCCTAACAACAGTTCCTGTATAGTCAAGAGAAGCTTGGATACCAGCTGACCCGCTGGAAAAGCGATCTACACCATAGACAACATGTGTACCAACTACACTCATCCATACCTGGTTGTAGTCACCATCAACGAAGATGCTAGATATATCGTTCGTAGCTACCTCGGTCCAGATCTCATCGCTAGACTCACTACCAGCTACGGATATAAGGATGAGCTGCTCGGTTACAACATCCAAGAACGCAGTCATGAAGTTGTACTGGTCCTTGATCATTGCTGGGCCAGCACCACATCCCATACGTTTGTCAGATAAGGAGTATCCAAGACCAACCATAGCTAGTCCATCGTACGCACCCACTGCAGCAGGGCTAGTGAAGCATACGCTAACCTGTGCGTCATCTGCAGAGAACGGTTCTTCAGATATAAGTGCCGTGCGACGATTGGCAGTAACTACCTTGACCACACTATCTTCGATAGCGACATCGCTGGTCTGGACAGAGGTAAGCTCACCCTCGCCTTCAACTCTGATGTAACCCCCGCCTATAGCATAGAGTCCATTGACGTTGTCGCAGTCATCGTAGTTCTTGGTCTGTGATAGCCATTGCCAGTCCTGGTCAAAGATACCATCCTTCAGGTTGCGATAGGCCCACTCACGACAACCAAGAGATAGCGATCTGCCCGGGACAGCTATGCCCTTAGATACGCTATCAATACCAAATCTGTTTAGCAGTACTTCGTTGTCGCCTGCGGTATCTCTGTAGCCCGCATAGAGGTCTAGTATATAACCAGGCTCAATCACCGAAGCACCTGACGATGATGTGAACATGCGCAGCTGGTCAGCCAGGGAGATATTGAGTGAGCCAGCCATGCCATGATTGGCATCTTCTTTGCGCCACCCGTTGATCTCATCTTCTACTAAGAAGTGTATGTGGTCAGCCGTTATATCCCCATCATCTAGTCCGAACACTGGTGTGAGCGGGGCTTCGTATACTGTTCCGTCCTTGATCCAGTATGCATACCCGCTGTCCATGAGTAGTGGGCTACGCATGGGTGTTGCACCCAGGTAACGATAACGGTCAAGTGTCCAATGTATACCGTCCTTGCTCCTGAGTACTACAGACATGGATTGTGCGTGCAGTCCGGTAGAACCCTTACGTCCTAGTTCACCAGTAGCATAGATAACACCGTCTGTGACAGTGAGCCATCCGATTCGGAGGTAGCTGTAGTTATCTACAATGTCGATGGGAATCATTGGTGCGGGAGTTCCCCATACACCGTTTCTGCGCAGTAAGACTCGCGGGCACCCATATGTCTCAACGTTGAAGACCACAACATCGGTATCGTCAGAGAGACGAACTGCATCGAACCACGTAAGGGACTCCGTATTGTATTCATCGTCAACTGGTATGCTATGAACCATAGATGCCACAGCAGCAGCGGTGTAATAGTATATCTTGATCTCGTTTGAGTCTAGGGAGATTGCGTATACATTGTCAGCTGCTACAGCAGCTACAGCATAGATAGTACTCTCAATAGCACGTAGAGAAACATTGTCCTTGAGAAGCTGACTATTGCTTGGAACGTAGATTACCCCAGCAAAGATAGACGGTCTCGCAAGAGCGTTAACGGCATATGACCCATTGGTTGTGGGGTCCCAGTCAGTGAAGTCTGTGGTTCTTACCCAGTACAGAGTATCGCTGCTTACCCAGCATGTCTTGCCAACATCAGAGTAGATCTCTGAATCCATCGGTGCTTGTGAAACACTATCTGTGCCAAGCACATCTGGATACCCAGTATTCTCAAACGCAGCGTTAATCTGAGTCCAACGTAGCATGGTATCGTAGATCTCAGCCCTGCTAATTGGAAAGCGACTGTTGCGCTGTTGCGCTGTAGTAAGATTCGCAGAAATAGTTCTCACCTATGTTGCCTCCTTGAGTGAGACTTGCACCAAGAAGTAGGCATTCGCACCGGAGATTTCTGGTGTCATAGACTTACTCATCATATTGCCGGTGAAGACAATCCAGTACTCCTCACCGTCCAGATCACGGAAACGATACTTGTTGTCAGGTGGTGTGGACTCATTAAAGAGCGCCGTGAGATCGTCAATATCTCCCCAGTACGCAGTTGTCTCCGTCATGATTGTGTCAGCAGATACAGAAAAGCTACCAGTGATCGATCCGTATAGCTTGATAGTGTAATGCCAGGACATTGCCGATACACCGATTTGAACATCGAGAGAACCAGATGTAGTATATTGTTCGCGTTGTAGACGTGAGCGTACAGGGCGATAGCCCTCAAGGATCACCTTGAAGGCATATGCCTTAGACTCATCGTACTCCTGAATGATCAGGTAGTTTGACATTAGTTCTTACTCCCTAGTTTGGGGTATCCCCCGACATTACCTACCGCACCCTCAAGGCCACTGATGATGTTCATAAAGGCATCGAACACTCCAGCCTGTTGCGCTTGCTGCATACGAGAGGCCATTGTGCTAGCTGCATTGAATGCATCCGAACTCTCTCTTATTGTAACACCCATTTCCATTTCCGTCTTTAGCGTGTTGATACGAGCCAGATCGTTCTCTTCGTTGAGTGCCCTGGTCTCTGTGGCGATGTCCTTGTTGGCCTGGAACGCCTTCTGTTCCTCGTCAAACTGTGCCATCTTGAGATCGAAGCTCTCTGTAAAGTGCTCTAGCGATAGGTTGTACGAACTCTCTTGTAGCTCATAGACACTTTCTTCCTGTCCAACCCGGGCATCAAGACGCTCTGTGTTACGGGTATGATCTTCTTCCATCCACTCGCGTTGCTGTTCCAGACGCTCAAGTTGAGTCTCGAAGTTATCATCCCTGATTCCCTGCTCTTCCTCAAGACGTTCGCGCCTCTTATCAAACGCCTCGTCTTCCATAGCCCACGTTTCTTCTGCGCGGGACTCCGCTGTATCCATACGACCAGACTCAATGTTCTGTGATACGGTTGCTCTTTCGCGTGAGCGCAACAACTGCTTACGCTGACGGCCAGTTGAGAAGCGTATGTTCTCTGAGAAGTCTTCCATTTGCCAGCCGAACTGCAATTGATTCTGGCTACGTGAGAAAGCGAAGTCTTCTGTCTGCCACCCACGCTGCATCTGTGTCTGGCGTCCCTGGAAACCTAGCTGCCATTGTGAGTAGTCATCAGAACTTTGGGCCTGTGCCATGTTACGTTCGATGTCTTGTTCTCTCCAATCGAACCCAGTTCCAGAACGGGCGTAGTTAGTACCGAGGTCCTGTCTAGCCCAGTCTGTTTGTTGTACCTGCCAGCTACGACCAAGGGCCATCTGCTGACCACTTACTTGACGCTGTTCCATGAACTGGCTTTGCTGCATAGCAAAACCCTGCTCCTGGAATCCAAAGGAGCCTGTGTATCCCATACCGCCCTCAGTCTGTGCGTATCCAAGAGCTTCTTTGCGTAGTCCTAACTGACGCTGTTGCTGATATGCTCCACCAACCTCATCGATACTACCGAGCTGTCCTGGTCTCCATCTACCAGATGCAATTTGTCCACCAGTAGGAGATGCGCCCAAGATAGATCCGTACTGCCTACGGAACTCAGATCGTTCCGCACGAGACTGGATACTAGCTACGCCCTTGTTCATACGTGTGCTAAGATCTTGTAAGCCCCACAATGATTCTCCATCCCACTCGTTCATGATACTGGAGCCACTTGTGGTAAACCCTCCTGACCAGTCACCTGTCTGAAGAGACGATGCTGAAAATCCTGGCATTGATGCGGTTCTATTCCAGAACTCCTGCCCTTGACCAAGCGCGAGATTGCTAAGTTCACCAGACGTACCAACTTGTAGTCCTAGAGCATCCTGGGACTGTAGTGCATAGTTACCTGCCAGGTTTATACCCATCGGTAGCTGTGTGGCCTTGCCCATTACAGCCTTGCTGAGGAATCTTTGGTCTCTACCAAGGAACTTGGACCAGTCGTTAGCGGCTTGTCCAGTAAGCGGCCCGCTTATCTGAGCTAGCTGAGCAACGTTCTCACCAGAGAAGCCCATCTGTGCAAGTGGTGCAAACTGCTGCATCGCAAACTCTGTTTGCATAGCCTGGTTAGCAGTAGGCATGTTAGCGTAGAACTGCGTGAGATCTGCGGCTCCTTGAGGACCAAGGTTGAGTGCAGATGCCATGTCCATTTGCTTGCTGTAATTGCCACCCCTTGCTAGAAGATTCCTCACCTCGTCAGTTGACTTGAGAAGATCTCTAGAACTAGTAGGATCACCACCGTATTGTATCACTTGCCCAAGAGCACCCTTTACAGCATCAACGCCATATGACGCAAGTGTTTCATCTCCTGCCATCATGTCTTCGGCAGCTCTATTGATACCAAGTGCTCTCTCTGCCATAGTTTGACCAGAGAAGTTGCTGGTAAAAAGATCCTCGCCTTTCTGTGCCATCTGGTCTCCAACCGACAAACCAGCATAGACGTTTGGGGCCTCGCCTCGTAAGAAAGCACCACCACCACGGAATAGCTCTTTGCCAGCAGCCCAGGCTCTATCGATTAGACTACCTGCTCTTTCAATCAAATTGCCGCTTGTTGATCGTTGTGTAACAGTTGATCTGTCCTTAGCTGCTTGATAGTATTGTGTAGATGTTTGCTCTGCAAGGTTGTAGCCATATGATGTAGCACCTATACCTATACCAAGAGCGCCAACGCTAGCACCTATAATTCCAGCCGAGGCTCCTAGTACTGGGCCAAGAGCTCCCATTCCAAGACCAACAGCTGTTGCAGCACCGGCTCCTAAAGCTGGACCAAACACACCCCTTGCCTGAGCTAGCCCTGAAGGCCCTGCACCCTGTGACCAACCCCATGCTTCTTGAGCTGCTTGTCCACTTGCCAGTACGTTTAGCTGACGTTGTGATTGAGCAGCAAGAATATCGCCACCTCCACCGCCAACACCACCAGAATCAACCGGCCCAGCCATTCCGGCCATTCTGAAGTCACGGAATGCAGATTGTCCATAGGCTGGTATACCCTCTTTGAAGGCAGGACCTACTGCTGTGCGCCATGCAGCCTTAACCATCGCACCTTGTGGGCTGAACGGTGAGAAGAGCCGTTTGATACCGGTTGCTGCGCCAAGCCACCACTGATCACCATCGGCAGCTGCTCCGTCTCCACCACCTCCGCCTCCCCCTCCTCCCATCATGCCCATCGACATCTGGAAGTCTTTGCTTCCAACAAAGCCGCTCAACCCAGCTACGCCACCTATACCAAATGCTTCCTTTGATAGACGAGTGATGTCACCCATGGCGGTCTTGTCAACCATTGTGGCGATCATCTCTTGCTCGGCTTTGGTTGTATCGCTCGTGGCACTATTGAGTGCTCTACGGCTTCCGATGAGATTCTGTGTCACCTCTGCAAGCTCTGACTCTACATCAGCCATATTACGTGGCACAGCGCCCGTGGACACACCACTAGCTTTACCACGCTCTCTGTAGGTACGTGCTACTCCCTGTGCTTCCTGGATCGCCCTGTTGCTGGTGTCACCTATGCCAACCGCAGCACCTGCCTCGTCTAGCCTAGCACTGGCATACGAGAAGTCTGTACCGCGTGTAGCCTGGGCTAGATTGCCGAACGCCTCTCTGAATTGAGTGGTGTCCATTCCAGAGGCTTTCATATCTTTCATCAGCTGATCAGCAGCATCTCTATAGCCTCGCTCTAGACCACGAGGGCCGCTAACATCACTGGCAACTCTCTTGACAGCAGTAAGATAGCTTCCTAGACTACTAGCAGCTTGCATCTCGGCCTTGGTGCTAGGTGTACCACCAGACAGAGCTGACTGATACGCACTCTTCATTCTATCTAGGTTCTCTTGATCTCCACCAAGAATGCCTACAGATTCAAGAGCTGACTGTGATACTTGCCCTTTGACCATTCGGGTATAGCTAGTTGTCTGACCTGCTACAGTTGTTGCCTGACTAAATGGAACAGACTCACCACCCGCAAACTGTTTCATATCGCCAAGAATTGCTTGTGCTCTTCGGTTCAGTACAGCTTGTCCAGTTGCTGATGGGTTCTGCGCAGACGGATCTGCAGCAGCAGAAGCAGTTGATCCTGTACCACCACCACCACCACTGCCAGATGCCCCCTGATCTTGTATGTACTTGAGGTACCTGTTCTGGCCCTGGTCACCTAGAGTCATTCCCATAGACTCTGAGTAGGCGTTGACATTGCGTGCGGCTTCCATATCGTTAGCTTGTACTGCTCTAGTATGAGCAGCACGTAGAGGACGCTGTCTCCAATCGCTTTCGGCACTAGTAACATTTTCGTGTGATGCTTGAACCATCCTACCAAACGCAGCCTTCTCAGAGCCTGGATCGTTAGGGTCGTATGGATAATCAGCTAGCACTGTCCTACGTACGTCTTCAAAGCGGTCACCCGATACTGCCTGCTGTAGTTGTGGTCCTATCATAGTAGCCTTCTCCTCTTGGCTCATGGCAGACACTAACCTATCCACCACACTCTCTCGTTTACTCCTTTGCGCAAAGTTCGTCGCTTGAAGCAGTCCCGGGTATTCAGTGGATTCGTCCGTGGGTAATACGCCCATCGAGCGCAGTACCTCTGTATCTGTTTCTGCGCGTAAGGATGACAGCATGCCACCCTCAATCATTGTACCTGTTACCTTAGCAAATTCACCGGCACCAATAGCTTGTTTGCCCCTACCCCTGCTTAGTAGACTCCTGTATGTGCGTGCGGCACTTCCCTTCTCGACCATGCCCGTACCCCATTCATCGAGGTTCTCTGCCCACTCAGGATCTTCCCCGGCGGCTTTAGCATAACCAGAAGCGACGACAGCTGTTAGCCATGGAGCAGTACTGATTACTTCACGCTGTGTCTTGCCTGCGCCAATAGCTCTAACGAGTTCTGATGTCTTTGCACCAGACTCATATAGACCGGCAACCTCTTCAAAGTTCTTGTCGCCGGTGCCAATGAACATACCAGCAAAGACACCCCCACTCATCGAGATCTCTTCACTCTGACCAAGCTCTCTCATCAAGCCTACTTCAGACGAGAGTAGATCCCTGACAAAGCCTGGTCCTTCTCCACGAGCAAAGCCACGAGTCTTGACGTTATAGCTGCTAAGATGTCTTGCTAACTCGTCAGCTGCTTTAGGCAAAGTACGAGCGTCTACAGATAGCCCATATAGAGGACCAGCTACCTGAGTAATCATATCCTCTGATATACGCATGGCACGAGCTTGCTGCGATGTACCAGCTGCCTGAGCCTCGATACCCATTGGAATAGCACGTCTGAACGCTTGGAACAAGGGACCAATACGTCCCATACGTTCCTCAATAGCAAAGGACTCTTCTCCGAACTTAGCTAGGGATGTGGACTGTAGCATACCCGCTGCGTATTTGTATGCTTCTTCCGCACTCCTTGGAGCATTAGCGATCTTTCTCTTTGTCTTAGCAAGCTCACCAGAACGCGCAGCCATACCCGCTACCGCTCTGTTAAGCTCTGCTTGCGTCCTTGGCATTTGGGAAGCAAGGCCCGCATCAATATCCACAGGATCATCGTCCTTATCGCCCTCGTGTGCTTCAGCGAAACGAGAGGATACACTAGCTGGCACCATACTCGACTCTGCTAATGTAACTGGTCTACCAAGTGCGCTACCAAGTTGCTTGAGTGTCTGAGGACGAAGTCTTGTCTGTGAGTGTAGAGGGCTTGCCGATGGATACCTGAGAGCAAAGACATCCGGGATCATCTCGGTCTCACCCATCAACATAGCACGAGCAGCTTCGGCAGGAGTCTTGAATTCCTCACGTAGCCTGTCGCCACCAAAGTCTTCTTTACCCCAGATCTCGCTAACCAAACCGGTGAGACGGCGTTCTGGAATCCACATCTGCCCTGGTGCTAGACCTGGTAGGGCCTGTATCTTACCACCAAAGCCAGGTGCTCTACCACCCATAGCAGCTTGACGTATTCCAGCACTAGATGTTTGCTTTGCAAGCTCTGTTTCGTATGATCCAACAGCTTCCATAGCCTCCGCAAGAGACTGTGGGTCTTGTAGAAGCTCGTTCTGCGCAATCTTACCGAACATCTCTGGAATCATTCTTGAGAGGCCAGAAACCCTCTGTTCTACATCGTCGCGTCCAAACCTCCGCATTACATCACCAGGGTTGGGTACAATCAATGGCCCACTTCTGCCGTACCTGTCTGGTAGACTGAGTCTGATACCAGAGGTGCCAGTGTACTCATCGAGAATAGCCATCGTCTGAGCTTCTACACCGTAGGCATTAGCATCTTCTTTGAGGCCGAGCTGGTTAGCTTCTGTTGCTCTATCGGCAGCTTCTGCCTGGATAGCAGACCAGTCACCGAGTATTTCGTTCCCTGAGACAGTCTTATAGTACGGGGCTTGCCCGTGCATAGCTGCTGACGCACCTAGTATTGATGCTGCTGTTGCCCTTGAGTCTATGCTAGCGTGTCTTATTGCGGAAACGCGGTCCTCGTCATGCATGCTAATGTCAGACATAACTTCTGGTGATACATAGCGAGAGTCAAACTGAAAGATTCCTCTTGGTTGCTCTCCGAGGTTCTCGTATATTCCAAAGCCAGTGAACTTGACCTGCGCCCGTCGCATTCCCTCTTCTGTTATCTCTGAGCCAGGTACAATGCTTGCAAGACCCGCATCCCTCAAGGCTTGGATATGAGGATCGGGGTTGTTCGTAGGACCAAGGTATGCCTGTTGGGTAAAGGAGTATTGTGCAATACGGCCCTGTTCGCTCAGACCTTTCCACAAGCCTCTGACCTCTTTCTGGCCAAGCTCCTTTGGAGCGTAGCCAAGAACGTCAGTGAATTGCTTGGGAGTCCATGTAGAGGTCACAGCAGCCATAGCTAGAGCTGCTTCGTTGACCTGTGTAATGTGAGCGGGTTGGATAGACCTTCCACCAAAGGTAACGTCCCAATCCTGCATTGTGGGATCTGCGACAGCTACTGTCTTCGAGCCAAGCCCCTTCATAGAGAAGGGATCTTTAGACATGCCCTCATATTCAATGACGAGGTTATTTCTATCAAAGCCGTAGTTCTGGATTCTAACTTGGTCCTGATTCTTGATACGGGTGGAGATTCCAGGCGCAATATTGAGCATACCGCTGGCGTCTAGATCAATGACATCACCGACGTTAAACTCAGGAGTGAACCCCTCGCGCTGCATCTCTGAAGGTACTGGAATGTTAGCGTACTTATTGGTTAAGATACCACCGGTTTGCATAAGGTCGATTTGTGACTGGCCCTCTGGTAACACAGAGCCGCCGATCATCATAAGCGTAGGAACGTTCTGGGTAGTCCTTATGTCTAGAGAGGCTTGCTCTAAAGGAAGATTCGCGAAGTGTCCGAATGTTTGCTCAGCGATGGCCTTCTTCTGTCTAGTTGCAGCCTTACCTAGATCTGAGCCAAAGAATATCTCGTCTCCCCTTACATCAATACCAGGAATCCTACCAAGCCGTGACGTTGGCATGATAAGAGAACCCATACGAGTTTGGGTTGATGGATCGTATTGTTCACCGTAGTTAAACTGACTACCCTCTAGGTGGCTGATGTCAGGGGGTAGCTGTCGATACATAGCACGCATCTGGCTTGTGCCGTGTGTCCAAGCCCAAGGATCAACAGAGCCTCGTTGTACCATCTCACCAGGTGCTGTATGCTGACCCTGGACCCTTACCTGAAACGGGGTACCGAATTGTTTCTGCGCAGCAGCTTGGACTTCTCCAAGAGTAGCTTGCCCGATGGTCATTGGAGAACTACCACCACCGATCTCAGTGCTGCCAAAACGAGAAACGACCTCGCCGCCCACAGTTGTGTAGTGAGCGGTAGGGCCGTATAGATCTTCTAGATATCCACGCGCCATACCGATGTCAACGCCGTATCTGCGTGTAGTAGCAGCAGCAAAGTTTCTAGCTTCTTCGGTTTGCCACGCTTCGTCAGGTGTTAGATCTTGTAGAGGAATAGAGTTACGCGAACGACCAACAGCCATTATTTTCCTCCGCTAGAAAGCAAGTCCCTAATATCGGTAATGGCATTAAGAAAGAGCTTCTTCTCATCAATCTCCCGCTGACTACGCTCCATTTTCTCTCCGATAGCAGCAGCGGAAATGTCTCTCATAAACGAACGGGGCTGGTCTGTCCAGCCCCCTCCATTTGGTAGTCCATAAGAATCAACGTATCGTTTCCAGTAGAGGGAGTCGGGAACAGTCTCAAATTGCTGTAGTCCACCCTTGCCATCTGGTAGTGGATCACCGTGCTCCCAACAACAGAAGGCGAACACATTCTCCTCAATCTCTTTGAGCCTCCGTCTGTGTTCCTTATGGTCAAAACGTGGTTGCCCAGTGTGGGGCTACCTCTAGCGTCCTGATGTACCAGAAATCGATAACTGGTGTAGGAACAAGCGCGATCATCTTAGCGAAATCACCACGACTCATGTTACCGTTCTGGTCGAAGGCAATCTCGTCAAACAGGACCTCTTTGTGTTCCTTGTCCCATAGCAAACGTCCGTCGTCATCTCTGCGAGGGACGGAAATTTCCAAGTCAGTTCCACCAAAGCATAGGTAGATTTCGTGCTGGATTGTACTCAAGTACCTGTCACCGTCCTCGCGAACAGTCGCCATGTGCTCCCTACGAGCACGATCTGTGCCGAATGTTGGAGGAACAATACGCACCCAGACATTGCTTAGCGCCGGGTATGGATTCTCCCAGTCCTTGATAGGCTCTCCAAGAGAGTCCTTTGGATGCTGGATGAGCTTCACTTCCTGCGGATAAAAGTCGCTGATCTTGACAGACATGCTGTCCTCCTATTCCCCCTAAGATAGATAAGAGAGGGGAGGAGAAGGAGGTGACCCCTCCCCCCTCTAACCCTTTATGCTGTATATGAAACGTATTCGGGAAGATCTGTGTACGCTGTCCCGTTGATGATCTTGATCGTTGCGTACGCTTCTGCTGTAGCCTGAACCGTAGCAACACCGCTGACACGCATGGTCAGATACCCTCCAGCAACCTGTGTGATACCACCGGGGCACTGAAGATCGCAACTAGCCAGATTGAAGACAAGCTCCTGGTACTGGGTAGTAGACGTTCCAACTAGCGTGGGGCTTCTAAGCGTCAGTTCCAATGGCGCACTTAGCACAGTCGGAGACCATGCGTACGCATTGTGACCATGTCGATAGATAGCCCGAGCCAGCTTGGGGTCTTTCCACTTGTAGACCATATCAAACGCGATTGTCTGAGACAGTAGCACCATATCATCCATCTGATAATCGCCAACCACAAGCTCGTTCACGATGTTGCTTCCCGAGAAGGTGTTAGTGACCATCATACGCATGGAAATCGTGGGTACTGTGAAGTCCAGACCTACTCCATCTCCCATATCTATTCCAGCTACAGCTTGGAGGATAGGTTTAGCAGATGCAGGTGCAAGGACGATGGATGAAGTGTCCTCAAAGGCTGAGTTCATATCATCCGCCCAGCTGGAAGCGTCAGACGACCAGGATGAGCCGATACTGAGTAGAGCTAGCTCTAGGCCAGCTGGAGCCGCAGCTCCGATAGAGAAGACGCCAGATGCAATCTTCGCATCCGTCATAATCTCACCCTCGTTCTGAATGCCACCGGCAGAGTTGGGGATGTATCTGCGAGCGGTTAGCCAGGGGTGTGTATAGATGTCTGTGCGCGGTGTGAAGGTCGTGGTATAGACACCCGCTGAAGTGCTGGTGGCGGCTGTTTGGACGCCACCCATCAGCATATAAATGAGATAGCCAATGTCTCCCTCAATGCGCGGATACATTGAAACTCGACCCGCGCCGACATTGTAGATCTTGTAGGACCCGCCTGGATGATAGCCACCCCCTACCTCGATAGGGAAGTTGCCCATCGCCTGTTGGTTACCAACGTTTGCAGACAACACCCTTATCCGCTTAAAATCGGAGTCGGTGTCAATTGATGTTCCCTTTGCAGGCTGAACGGCGAATGCGAGTCCAATTCCTGTTGAAACTGGTTCAGTCATAGTTAGCTCCTAAGTACTTTCTTGTATGCATTTACCCAGTGAGTATAACCCGTAGCCATGTTATGATTATTGATGATATCAAGAAGTCCTCTGCGCTGAAGTTGTTTCCGTAAACGGTCGTCCTCAACTAGCTTCTTGATTGCGTCGTAATAGCCATCCACCGAATGTTTACAGATGAGGCCATTGCGCATGTGTCTTACTACTGGATTATACACTACACTGTCTGTTGCCACAACTGCAGCGCCACCAGTTGTGTGTCCTATCACTCGCTTTGCCGCCCACGCCTCCATTGCTTTGACCGCACTCTTACAATGATTGAAGGGATCGTCGGGATCGATAGCGCAGACCACGATATCCGCTTCTGCTAGCGTAGTTGGATATTGATTGTAGGGCTTTGATCCAATCAGGTCTACATGGAAGCCCTGTTCCACATAGTCCGGGTGATAACCAGCAACCAGCATACGAACATTCTGGTTCTCCAGTGTGAGCCGCTTGATTGCTTCTGCGGCAAATCGCCAATCTCCCTGGTGTGTCTTGGTACCAACAAGCAATACATTGATCGTATCGTTGTATTCGCGCTTGTGTCTCATAGACGCGCCAGCAAAGAATCGTACCTCTACATAGTTATTGATAACGTGTATGGGCTTGTCGCAGAACTCTAGCATACGATTCTTGAGAAACTCTGTTGTAACTGTGAGAGCGTCTACGTATGGTAGGTATGGAATACTGCTTGCACCCTCTCCGTTACTTGTGTCACGATATACGTTGGAGAGATCGTCGTCTGTCTCGTATACGATCTTTGCTCCACGAGAGTGTAGCATTTCACAGTATTTCCTTGCCATCAAGAAGTCGTCCGTTATTGGACGAGATAGGACTATGATGTCTGATGTGAGCGCGACCTCAAGAGATTCGGGTGACATATTCATGGCATTGGTCTTTGCGTCGAACCAACTAGCCCAGTGTTTAGTTTTCTGATCGATGTAGTGTAGCGGTAGTGTTATTCGATAGATGTGGATAGCCATGGGTACTTTCATAGCGCCACTTATGATACCTGTTACTCGCATCACACCTCCTTGAATGTTGCGACCTCCAGATACAACTTCGTGTCCCATATGTAGTCATCTGTTGGACCACCGCGTCTGCGGCAGTGTGTGATAACAGGATAACATCGATACGGGCGTTCACCAAAGGAATCTACTATAGCTACACCATCACTATCTAGCATCTTCCAGGCCCAGTCTTGCGGCATAGTAGTATATGAGGTTAGCATAGACTCTAAGAACGAGAGAGCAGCGCTGCCCAATCTTTCTACCTCGTCTCCTAGTTGATTAGACTCTAGGAAGAATGTAGTCATCTTGACCACAATCCGACGATGCATCATGTGTGAGCTACCAACCTCAAACAGGAATCCTGGGTCGTCTGCTTTCTGCGCGGAATCTAGCGACGTGTATATGCTGTGTCGCCAGTCTTCTACGTTCTCAAAGTCGTTACCGGCAACCTCGATGTATACCGAGGGTACTGCACTGTTCTTAGCTAGATTGAGCGTGTCCTCCTGGACTCGCCCCAAAGCAACAAGAGTAGGCCCAAAGATTCTCTCGGTGCCGTTCTTATCAGTGTATGTCAGTAGCTCTTCTAACTCGGTGGGACAGAAGGCAACCTGTGTCTGACTACCGTCGGTGGCATACTTATCCCCAAGCCATAAGGCCCGGATATGCGCCTTGATACTAGTAGTCAGTGCGTGAACTATTGAGCTTGTCATATTGTGGTGTCGCCCTTGAGTTGATTATGTCCCAGAACTGCTCAATGTATCTCTTAGAGAGCTGTAGGATAGGTTGCTGCTCTGGGTTACCAGAGTCAACCCTCGTCCTAAAGTTACCGAGAAGAGCCATCTTACTAGCAAGGTCTTCCAGAGTCCGGCCAGCTGCGTATAGTTTTAAAGCTTCGTAGGCCCAGTCGGGTACGATAATGTTATCATCGTCATCCGTGACGACATTGTAGTAGGCAACATAGTACACCTCATACTCATCGTCTTCAGGAATGGCTGGGCTAAAGTTGATGTACCCACTGGGCCATACGTAGTAACCTTCCTCTATGGGGCGGCCCGGGATGAAGTCAACCTTGTTGAGCCAGATATCATCTTCGGTGTCATAGACACCGTATATCTTCTCCTCAACCATGTTGCTTGGGACCTCGTGTGATGTAGTTTCGCCATCCCCAGTAATGGTCGACACCGACGATATACCCGTGTGCATCGACGCGAATAGTCGAAGGGCATCATTGAAGTTATCCATGATGCTATCGCCATCCTCGGCGGTAGGGTCATTGATCTTGCGACCAATCTGTATTTTTAGTGTAGACCAAAGCATCAGTTATCTCCGTGCTTGATAGTTATGTATCTGTTCTATGTGCTCAAGAAACTCATTGTAGCCAAGTGAAGCTTTTGCATAGTTACATTTACTACAACATGGCACAACGTTATCTTTAGTATAGCCATTACTTGGATTTAGTCTATCAAGCCCACTAACAGGGCAAGCTCCACAATAATGACACGACTGATGTATAAGAAGCGAGAACATGTCTTGCGTAAGACAAAACTGGATGTCGCGGCGCCCTGCGCTTTGAACATACTTCTTAAACACTCTTTCGTCTTCTCTGATATTCTCAGGGCGTCCATCACAACCAATTCTGCAAACCTTCATTTTGCTACTGGTTAGATTCGCACCTCTGGTAATAACAGTATTACCACAATCGCAGATACATTCCCAGTATGAGAAATGCTCTCTCATTTCAACAAAGCGTAAAACAACTAAGTGTCCATAGCGATTTCCGGTAATATCGTTAACTTCATGGTGTTTGCAACCACATGATTTTGTCACACCCTGTCGCAACGAGTATCCTCTTACAGCAATGTAGTTACCACAACTACACTTACATAACCACCAAGCACATGACTTACCTTCTACCGGATAAAGAGCGGTCAACTCTCCATACTGATGACCGCTCTCGTCCGTGGCGTTACAGTGTAGTTTAACTTCTTTTGGAAGATTATGTTCATGTAACACCATTGTATTACTCATTTCTAAAGCGAAAGCACGCTGCCACCACGCCTGGTAGCACCGGTGTAGAAATGAACCTCGAAAGCATCGGGGTCAACCATCTGATACTTCAAGTAAGCGTCCCAGCTGAAGCTCCACACAGCCTTGCGAACGTCTGCGGGCTGTAGGATGTGGAACTGCGGAGACTGCATAACACCAGCAACCACACCAGGGTTACCAATGCCTTTCTTGAAGAAGATACCGGCGTGCACAGGACGGCCCTTGATCAGCCACCCATACATACCTGTACCGAGCGCAGTCGTGTACTTCTCGTTCAGGATGGGTACACGGATACAAACACGGTTGTTGTCGTAGTCAACGCTGTAAACATCAACGTCGATATTGCGAGAGTCGTCCCACACAACACCGTCTTCTGTAGCCATAGCTGCATCAGCGGAAGGTCGTGTACGAACTAGAGTAGCCTTATCGCCAGCCTTGAATCCGGTCTCGGCTGTACCAGGTGTCGTAATACCGGACAACTGGATGTAGTGAGTGGCGTCGGGACTACCGACGGCCCAGGTCGAGTCAACACGGGTTGTCTCGGGATCGGGGGCACCATCACCAACTTCGATAGCTTCGATCACAGATGCGCTAGCGAGAACCTCACCACAGTTCCAGAGAACCATGCGCCAGTTGTGCATCCAAGCAACGTTTTCAAACTCAGCGATAACATAGTTGAGCAACGCGGGGTTCTGAACCGCCTTGTTCCAGTCGATGTAGTCGCTGGTATTTGCGAGGCTCTTCACAGCATACGTAGCCGAAGGGCTAACGATTGCGGGGAAGACACCCTCTGTTCCGATGGTGTAGTCAGATCCAAGCTGTACGGATCTGGCGATCTCGACATTGAAGGTATCAGTAGACGCTAGGTCGTGGAAACCAGTTGCGTCGTCTGCGAAGCTGCGGTACTTGGAGTTACTCAAGAACGCGTTTCGAGCCAAGATGTCGAGAGTCTCGGTCATTTGCGGACCCAGTCTGTTCTGGATGAAGCCGAACAGATCGGTTTGCTGAATACCCTCGTTGGCGAAGGTAAACGGATCTCGGCGGGCCTTCTCTGCCCACTGATAGATATAGGAGTCCCACTTGTGCGCCTGAATCATCGCACCGTAGGACGTAACTTCGATCTGCTGTTCCATCGAATCGAAGTAGACGCGGGGAAGCGTAATACCACGGAGATCCTGTTCCGCGATATCGGGCATCACCGGCAACTCGGAAGTAATATTGATATACTTCGCGTGAGTTGGCAACATGTTGACCATGTGAGTAACGATGTTGAACCACATCGAGTTCTTCACATACGCAGCACCCATGTACGGGTCCCACCATTCCCTGTTACGGGAACTTAGATCAACAAACGGCGTTTCGCTAGCGAGATACTGTTCGCCAGCCGCTGTAAATGTAACGGCCATGATTTTCCTCCGGCTTAGGTTCTAGCTGAAGCTTCTAGTGCGTCTGCTTGCTGCATCAAGGCTAGGGCTTCGGTCACTTCCTTTTTGGCCATGTGCTTCTGTGCTTCGGCCCTCAAGGCGTCCGGTGTTTTGGTTGCTCCACTCTCGCCGGGTGATGTAGGAGGCTTAGCCCCCGACAACATACTGGTTGCGGCATTAGTTGCAATCGTCTGGACTGATCCAGAGATGCTGTCTAGCGCTGCTATAAACGCATCATTATCTTCCGCAGAAGGTAGTGAATTGTTGGCTATGAGTGATGCGATCACCGGTGACTCGCCCGCCTTTGCTGCCGCAATCTGCAAACGCGCAAATTCTTGCCTGGAAGACGATAGCTGTTCGCTAACATCCCCAAGATCCGTCAACTGCTTGTTAAGATCGGTACTAAGGGCATTTGCGGTCGTAAGATCTGTGGTAAGAGCTTGAGTTTGTGAGGTGAGATCACCTACATTTGCCTCAAGTCCAGATACCTGCTCTTTAAGCTCGCCAATGGTGCGGTCATTGCTGCCCTGTGTTCCTCGAAGCCGATTGATGGTAACATCACGCTCTGAGATAGTTGCCTCAAGAGCCTTGATGCGTCCGTCGTCGGTGCCAGTAGGGTTTGCTTCTCCCTGTCCAGCGTCATTTTCACTCATGTCTTTTGATCTCCTTTGTTACTGCCCATATGATTTGAATCCCTTGATGCAAGCTCTCCAGAGGAACCAGTGCCGCCAAAGGCGGGACCAGGTTGTCCTTCAATTTCCTGCACCTGTTTCTTCCATGTCTTTATTCTACTCAATTCTGCGGAAACGTCAATGATACCACCTAACATTGTTATTGCGGTCTCAGGTGACAGTATATCTGCTTGCACTCTGTTGATAACAGAAGTCACCTCTTCTAGAACATCACGCGGCATCATGGGGTACCAACCTACTCGTACCTTGGCATTCTTTGCCATATCAGTTGTGATACCGTACATATCTTTGTCAGCTGCTATGAATAGCATTGTCTTACATATCTTTGCTATAGCAGTTGTGAATGCGGAGCGTTCTTCTCCTATGTGTTTGACGAGGGGAATGGCGCGTAGGGCCAGTGACGCTGCGCTACGTTGTGAACCATCGTCGTCACCAAATACTACTGGTGGACAGTATGCTTCTGATCGTGCAATGTCTCGTAGGCTATAGACATACTGGCCAGCGCTTTGTGCTGAAGAGCCTCTGTTGGGTGGATAGATTACCTTTGGTTCTCTGTTACCCTGAGCGAAGCCAAGGTCTATAACGGGCTTCACGCCACTGATACGCTTTACCTCTGCATTACGTACGTTGGTGAGCGCAGGCATGTTCGTTGCCTCTTCAGAGACGATGTCTCCTACATCTACCAAGCGGGCGTTGATTTCCTTGGACATCTCCCACTTGTTCTTCAGGAGACTCGTACCATAGAAGCCGCGCCTGGGTGGATGCGGTATATAGACATAGGGTATCCGGTGAGCAATTGGTGCACCCTCAGCCTTGCTGGCATACCAGGTTACTGTCTTGTTGTCTACACTGATCCTGTACTTGCCCTCTGTCCAATCTTCTACGTATAGCCCGATATCGCTGTCGATCTCGACTCCTAGATCCCTAGCTTGGATCTTAGAAATCCCGTAGGCAACAATGACCTGAAGCATACGATCTAGGTTGTTGTGGCTCCAGACAGGGTTGAAATACTTGGGGTTCACTGTCTGTAGAGCAACGGGAATCTGGAAATCAACCGCACGCTCTGGTACATAGAACGCTCCTAGAGTACAACCACCGTAGATCTGACTGTCGAGTGCGGCAACAGACAGCTTGCTGCGACTATCGTTCTCTTCCCAGATTGTGCGCAGAAACTGTGTCATCTTGTCAGCGGCGTTCATGGCAACATCGGTAGTGGCCTTAGCACCATTCTTCCATACCTCTACAGTAGGATCAACAGAAGATAGCGCTCCATCAGGCACCTCACCAAACAAGAAGGCTGTATGCATCACAGTAGGTAGCTCAAACACGTTATACCCAAGAGGGTACATCAATGTATCAGAACGTTCTGATACCGTCTCCCTCAACCAACTTCCGCTGAAATGCTCCTCATACTCTCGATAGTATGCCATCTGTCGATCCCAGTCGATGTATGGATAGCCTTCATTGCTTCCCAACACCTGATTTAATAGTATCATTGTATTGACCTCACTGAAGATCTCCTGTTGTTGATAATGCGTCCCCTAGACAACCTGCTGACCTCGCGTACCTCACCCTCGTCCAGATCCGTCGTCTCACCTTCAACGAGGGGTAGAGTCTGATTCAGGATATACCCGATTATGAAGAGACAAGATGCGATGTCCTGGCGAAGCTGCTTGTCTGGCATGTGCCACATAAGTAGCTGGTTCCACACACTGTAGAGAGATTTGGGTATTTGGACAAACCCGCGCCCCATGAGAACCTTGAGACAGAGTACCATGTGCATCTTGAGTCCACTCATATTGATTGGTGACCATAGACGGTCCTGATTCAAGACCGCAAGATCATCAAAGGCCTTCTGGGTACCCGTAGCATCAAAGCCAGCATAGTACGGGTTGTATTCCGTATAAGCAGCTTCCATTGCATTCAGGAATGGCCAGTATGAGCCATAGCCGTATACCCATTTGAATGATGCGAGAGTTGCGGGTTGCTTGGGGAAGTCGGTAACGTCAAACACCATAACTACCCCGCTATTGCGGTAGGGCGGGTTGCCCTGGCCAGGATCTCCAGCAAGGATGTAAAGATGTCCTCTCTGTGCTGGTAGTGACCATGTGACGGCCCCGGTGTTGGTAGCAGACTCCAGGAAGTATCCCGGCATACCAGCTGCGAGTGCGTCATTCATGATGGCATCTAGGCCATCGCTCTGAGACATAACGATCAGATTCTGTGTGAACTCCTTACCCTTCGGAAGCGGGCGAACGGAGTGCATCAAACGCTGGGCCTCGTCCTTATCCCTAAACCTACGCTTGATATCACGCAAACTCTTCTCAGTCAGGTAAGGATTGTCATAGGAAGTAAGTAGTAGAGCTAGTCGTTCTGGATCAGCCTCGTAGTCATCATACGTCTCCCACAATACAGGATTGTACGCACTGTTGGCCATAAGGACCATCTTACCCAAACGTGCTCTTCCACCGATCTGACCACGCAAACGAGTACCAAGGTTACCCATCACAGTTTCTAGGTCGATGGACTGGTCCTCTGCCTGGTCAACAACAGCCATGTCACCACTCCAGGTCATGATACCGCTAGCGTCACGGTCAATGGATTTGAACTCCATCGTAGAGCCGTTAACGAACTCTATCATAGGTTGGGGGCGCATACGAACATTCTTGATCCACTTGGTGATCCTGCGCTCGGCACCGAGATTATTGTCCCAGTCTATTGCGAATTGCAAGAACTCTCTGTATGAGAGGTCTGCCTGCCAGGACTTGGGGGCAGTACCGAGATAGCGAAAGTTTGGTAGCATACAGCATAGGTATCCCGCCACAAGAACCATGTTCAATGTTTTACCACATCCAATCGCGCCAATCATGATGATGTCAGAGTGGCCATCGAATACGATATCACTTGCCCATGGAAGCGGTTGAACAGGAACGAACTGCCCCTGGAGTAGAGGTGATGGAAACTTATCAGATGCAATACCAATCAGATCGGTACGTGCATCCTTCTCTAGTCCTCCTATAGGAGCGCTCCAGAACTGCCAAAAGAGATCGATACCACCAGTCTCTCTTGACCGCGAAAGCTCCATAATCTCCAGTTCGATCTCTGATAAAAACATTAGATTATCAACCTCGCTATTTTGCGATTCGGGTATAGATGGAACTCGTTAGGCCCAATGCCTTGCGGGTACATACCCCTACGTTCTGGGTAATGACCACGCGAATCTTCCGTAACGCCAGACATATAGCTTCCCGTTGCAGAATAGAACACTTTTCTGCGAGTGATGCGACCTGTCGCGCTATCCATAAGAATCCGTTCGTCTTGGGCAGCAACTCTTTTATGAGCGTGCCCTACACAGTAAAAGTCTGCCTCGTAAGCCTTTGGTAACTTCTCCAGCTCAAGTAGAATGGCTGACTTTGATCGTCCACCAGATACGCCGTGATGGAGATAGAATGTCGGTCTCCATATACACTTACCATTCGACATGAATCTGAGACGAAGGAATCCGCCTGTGCCCAAGCGTCTTTCCTGTGGAATTCCGAGCGTATCGTTTAGCTCTCGGTAGATATCACGGGAGAAGTGCTTAGCCATACTGAATTCGTGATTACCCTCGACTGTTGCAAGACATTTGTCTGCAATTCGTCCATAGATATCATTATACCGCAAAACCTGATATTTTGCAGGGTCACTCATCATACTGAATGTAAACCACTTAGGAACGGCATTGTGTTCAAACCTTGGGTCTCCGTAGAGGATAAGCTCGCACATGTCGCCTGTGGTAACCCAGTAACAGTTGTCGTCTTCCGCAACGCGGTCTACGACATCAATCTGTAGTTTCTCATCGACAGCGTTGCTTCCTATGTGCTCGTCACCGTTGTGAATGATTGAAACACACTCGTCCATTCTGCGCGAAACCTCAATGGTATGTTCATATGCCCTCATTTTTTCTCCTTGTGTATCTCACACTTAGCATCGTACTGAGGAACAATACCAGCGCTTTCTAGCTGCTCCTGTAGCAGAGTAGCTATCTTACGATATTTCTCCGTAAGGATCTGGGCTGCAAGTAGCTGCTCCTGAAGAATACGAATCTCGATATTCTTAGCCTTGATCCTTCCGTCATAGAGACTGCGTTCTTTCTCCATCTCCTTTTCCTCTTTCTCAAGGTCATCTATACGCTCTCCAAGACGCAAAATTGTGTTCCACTTCGTGTCATTGACAAAGCGCTTCGTCTCTGCGTCTTGCTGGGCTATCTTGCCGTTGAGCACCCCAACTTCTGCCTTGCTCTTTCTAGTACCAAGAAGGTACGCGGCTAAACCCGTTCCTAATGCGGTTGCATATGGTCCAAGTGCGACCACGACTTCAATCAGTGTTGTGTCTGGCATATTAGCTCCTATTGAGCTGGTTTGTACCCAAGAGCTTCCACGAGAGAGGTTATTCCCAACTCGCTAGCAATCCATGCTTCGTCCATCTGCTGATGATTTCCTTCATCCCAAATCTCGCATGTGCCACCGTCTGGTACCTTCGGATCATTCATGAGGTTGCTCATTGTATGACCAAAGCAGTTCCAGTTAGGAGCTTTACCTTGAGCCATCCAGTACTGGCATTTAGGATGCCACTGGTGATAGCCATCGTGTTCCCATAACGTCTGATCCTTATAGCCGTGTGTCTTCCTTTCATTAGAGACCCAGGGATCGTCCGAGCCGTAGTCTAGGTAGTACGGAAATAGTCCAATCTCTTTCATCCAGAGCTTGCGGTTAACAGCAACGCTCTGGTTGTTACCAAACGCCTTCTTCTTCTTGCCGGTTACATCACCATGTTCGTAGAAGTTGAGATTGAACCAGCGGTGTGTGAACGATTCGGGGTCGATGTTGTCCAGCAAGTGTTTGATATTGTGGATGTCATCCTGCCAGCCAATGTTATCGATCTCCATCTGCAGGCCTGCTGTGAGTCCGTGGCTAGGTATAGTCACAAACACCTTCTTGCGTCCGTCCCGGGCGGCTTTGTAAGCTGCAGCAAGTGCGCCTGGTGGGAGCATAACTTCGGGGGTACTCCACATGATCACTCTACTGGTGGCGTGTTCTAGGACGTAGTTGATGGAAGCTGTATTACCACGCATGCCCATATCGTGTTGTAGCCTGTGGTACTCGATATTGAGACGATCCTTGAATGGTTCAAGTGTGCCTTCAACATCATCCTCAGACATATCGTCAATAACCATGAGTTTCCAGTTCTGCAGGGTCTGGTTACACAGCGTCTCTAGCGTGCGCTTCATCAGATGCGATGTGTTCCATACCATCAGGGCTAGTGTGAACTCTGAGTTGTCTGCGGGCTTTTCTGTGTGATGTCTGAGTTCTGGCTCAACGGCCTTAACGGCTTCTGGGACAGACTCAACATTGATGAAATCGGCAATACGAGCTACCTGCTCATCTGAGTTCTCGACAAGCTCATCAAAGTCGATTGTCATTACGGGCCATTCTTGAGGAATGACTGACAGAGTGTGTTTAAGCGCGTCTTGATAGCGTTTCACAACTATCTTAGCGTTGTTCTCGCCGTTCACATCTGGTAGAACGTTTAGGGACTCTACAATACAATCGAACGGTCTTTTGGTAACAATCACCCTGACATCTGTGGATTGAAGATATGGAAGCATTGCTGGAAGCGTGAAGCATAATCGTGGGTCTTTCATACCCCACAAACCGTGTTTTCGCCTCTCTGCTACGAAGTCTGCACACCGCTTTTCAAGACCTGCTGTGGTAGTCAATTGTGGATCTTTCCAGTTACCACCGATGAGAGCCTCATTAAGGTGATACAGGGTAGCTTCTTCGTAGTTGTCTGGATGTAGGCTTTCGCCAACGAAAACACCAAGCTCTTGTAGGATATGAGTAACTACACTAGTTCCAGTACGTCCAACTCCAAGTACAATAATACTACGGTCATTCATACAAGCTCCTCTAGACTTTCTGTAAATGTATCTATAACGGTATCAAACAACTCCGGGTTTCTGTAAAGATCGTAGAACATAGGCATGCTGATGAGTCTCTGCCATACTTCTTCAGCAACGGGTGTTTCACCATCAAACATACTATAGTGGTTCAGTGGTTTGTAGTGTACACCAGCGCTGACTCCTTTGTCTAGCATCTTGGTAACCAGCTCGTTCCTTATATGTGCTGGTACCCTGATTGGATACAAGTGCCATGTGTGTTGTCTGTGGTTGGGTGGGAGTAGAAGGTCTAGATATCCACGCAGTGCTAAGTCGTATTCCTTTGCTATACAACGACGGGCTGCGTTTAATCCACCTAGACGATGGAATTGAGCTAGGCCAATTGCTGCTTGTATATCGTTCCAGTGATACTTGAACCCGACTTCTTCTATATCATAGTCCCACCCATATCGATCCTGCGAGCGTTCCCAGGTGGACTTGTTGATCCCGCACCACCTTAACGCACGCATACGTTCTGCATAGTGGCGGTTATTGGTGAGAACTGCTCCACCGTCACCTGTAGCTAGATTCTTGACTGGGTGGAACGAGAGACAGATCATGTCTCCATATCCAGGTGTTCCGCCGCAGGAATGTGCTGCATCCTGGATAACTGGTATACCTAGATCCCTACGGCCAGCTGGGTAGCCAGCGTAGTCAACTGCTATGATAGCCTTAGTGCGCGGTGTAATCTTTGCTTCTGCGCAGTCCCAGTCTATACAGAGAGTCTTGGGATCGATGTCTGCAAGTACTGGCGTAGCCCCCACATAGATAGGAGCCAGACCCGTGCTCACAAATGTTAGCGGAGGAACGATCACCTCGTCTCCTGGTCCGACGTCTAGTACTAACATAGATAGGTGTAAAGCGGCTGTACCGCTATTCGTAGTAACGCAATAGCGATAACCGTATAACTCGGCCATCTCTTTCTCGAATTGCTCAACAACCTTCCCAGTACCCCACCATCCAGATTTCAAGACGCTAACTACAGCGTTTATCTCGGCCTGGGTACAACTGGGTTGTAACAAAGGAATTACGTTGCTAGGCATCCAAACTCCTCTTGTGTATAACGATCATGCTCTTGGAGAGATGCATGAACAATATACGGCTTTTGTCAAGACGTGGATCGCCCCACCGGCCATGTCCATAGTCATTTATCTCGTCTATTAGCGGGCGAAACATATCAACGGTTGTCGGTCCTCCATTGTTGTATTCTGTGCGATATCCAGCGCGTACATCTTCGATAATCCATAGTCCACCAGGTTTAAGATGCGGAAAGCCAAGATCGAAGGCTGTCTTAACATCTACCGATTGGTGGCTACCATCATCGACAACAACATCGAACTCTCCAAGCCGCGACCATAGATTGCTATCTGTAGCATCGCCATGATGGAACTTAAAGCGTGGATCGCTTACATTGTTGATTTTGATATCTATCCCGTCAACGAGTGAATCTGGCAAGTACTCAAGCCACATCTTAATAGACATACCCTCGTGAACACCAATCTCTAGCAGGTGTAACGGACGAGGTAGCCAGGACAAATACCACTCGTATCTATACAAGTAGTTGTTTGCCCTTGACGTCTTGTCCGTTCCACATCTCAGACCGATGTCATTCAGGCTTTCCATTAGACCTCCGGCCACTCGTCAGGGAACCCAGCCTTGTGACGGGCTTCGTATGTCTCCCTATCGATCTTGTTGTGTTCCATGTCTAGAATCTTGAGACGCTGAGCATCGCGATCCTGATGATGTGTGAATGTTGCTTCTGCGCAGAATACAAGCGCATGTGCTTCATTAGCTCTGAATGTCCACTCGTTATCGCCATATTCGACGTAGTACCAGGGGAGACCCATTCTACCATTCATAACGGTATCAACGTATTCCCGAGTACACATCCATAGGGTGGCTAGTGTTCCATAGTGCCACGGGTCGTGGAAAGCTACAAAGCCCTTGTTGGGCGTGTCTAGGCAAGCCCGTAGCCAGCCATCGTCGAATTCCATATCGTCCGACATAAGAGCAATCCACTCGCCAGTTGAGACCTGGTAACCAGCTTCCCACTTCTCTTGTGGGTGTCCGTTACGATAGTCTTCTGGCATAAGCACTACTCGTACATCGAGTAAGTCCATCATAGCTTCTCTGCTTATGATGTCTGGTGCGTCCAGAATGACGATAATCTCTGTATTAATACCGGCGGTTGTTGCGCGTATGTTAGCGAGTGATCGCTTGAGACCACCTACTCTGTCTCTACTCGGTATGAGAATGCTGACTAGCGGATCTGCCATAGCTCTCTCCCTTCTTCCCCATTCCAGTCCTGGAAGAAAAGGTTGTCCCTTTTCTCGAAGATAGTGATATTGGATTCGTCCTTGTTTACCTCTATTGTCCTGATAGATGGCGAGAACTGCTTCAGGAATGCGACGATGTTATCTACGTCCTGTGTGCGCCTAGTATCGTGGAAAGCTAGCTTGCCTCCAATTTTCAGTAGAGGCCATGCGTTAAATGCGAACTCGCGTCGTTTGTCATCGACTCCATCATCAAAGATGAGATCGTAGCCACTACCCTTTCTCTCCATGTATTGTTGGTATGTAACAATCTCTATCTCACGTATGTCTAGATCTGAGAGACGCTTATTGGTGGTCTCAATCCAGTAAGGATCGGTTTCAACCGATTTCATAGGACATGTAGAATAAGCAGCCATCACCTGTGTAGACGCTCCACATCCAAACTCTAGGATGCTGGTTGCTTCACAGGCAAGCTTACGTAATACCACAGCGTCTGCTTTACTGATATCGCCAATGTACGGGATCATTTCTGTTGAACCTCCATGTGCTCTGCTATCTTGGTAGTCCAGTAATTGGACTGACCAACACCAATTGATTTCATATAGTATAGCTCGTCGTCTGATAGGTCGCTTACCTTGTCGTAGTACCAAGGGACATGTATAGCATCGTAGGGTGGCGCAGAGCGTACAGCGGGGAAATCATGTAGTCGACTACGGCATAGACAGAAAGTTGTGTCAATGTCACTGCCATAGAACTGATCGTCTACCTTACGTGACCAAGCAATGGCTTCCCACTTCTTAGCCTGGATACCGATAACTGTCGGTGGTAAGTCGCTGGTCCTTAGAGAGAAACCAGACTTACACGCAAACTCATGTCTATCTAGACCTAGCTGAAGTACATGCGGCCAATCCTTCGGGATATGGTCGATCTTCAGATCGGGGTCTGTGACAACGAAACCACCATTGAGACCAAAGTCGTCCAGGATACTCGTTAGCCAGACTACAGCACACCCGTAGTTCATATCCATACGCAGAACCTTGTGAGGTGTAGTCTCGTAGTACTCCAGCAACGGGGGATATGTACTCTTGTTATCTATGATGATAGGGGTTACCCCAGGACACTCAGCAAGATAGTCTGCCATTCTGCGCGGAAGGTGAAGACGGTTGTAGTTGATGATAAAGGCATACATGTCTATTTCCCGTTCCTGCATTCAAAGTGGAGCCACCATGGAACATCTTTATCACCAGGTGATTTATCGAGATTGATTGACGTAAATCCATAGTTGGTAAGTAGGTCTACCAACGTGATTTTCGTGAAAAGGTTATAGTGCTGATGTGGGTAACCAGCCTGGTCTCCATACAAGTTTCGCATGAAAGTTTCACGATCAATCGTGCCAGCAACATACTTCTTGATATTAGAGTCAAGGCTAGGAGTAGTGCCGTGTAGAAGGCCGTGCGGTTTGAGAATTCGCTTCCACTCAGGGAAAACGAGGTGATACTTCCACACAGGAACATGCTCAATTACATCACCAACCCAAATCTCGTCTACATAGTCGTCCTCAAGAGGAATATCAACGAAGTCACACACTATTTCGATGTGAGGCCCTTCGTCAAAGTCCAAATGAATCCAGTCGTCCAATGGCTTCTTGGTATTCAGGCCGCAGCCCATGTCCAGCTTAATCATTGTACCACCTTTCCATAGTGTATCTCATATCAAGCCTCAGTTGGCTCGACAATATCTGTTTCTACGTGTTTGTTGAAGCCTCCATCAAAGTATGGTGGAATCTGACCGTTCTGTAGAGCGAGCTTGTATCTGTTGTAGTTCGGCATACCCTGAGAAGCCTGCCTACTCTTCCATGCTGTATATTCAGCTAGTGGATTTGGATCAATGTGATCGATATCAACGCCATGTAAGAAGCACGATGAATATCCCAGCTTGTGTGCTCTAAGGGCAGCGATAGCATCGTCAAAGCCATAGACCGTGTCAGGTTGTAGCAAGTAGCCGAATTCAGGTAACATACTTGGATTGAAGCAGTAACAGGTACCCATAACGTGGTTCGTTTCCTCGATTACTATCCACGGCTCTCCTGGCTTCTGATCAACCATCAAAAGGCGTGTGCGATAGAATGGTTCCGAAGAAGTAGGCCGTTCCGGTAGATCCTTGCGCTTCATGCCGAGAATACCAACAGAAGGCATGCGCTCAAGAACGAACTCTACACGCGATGTCCACCCGGGTGTGTTTATGACACAATCGTTGTCCATCTTACAGAGAACTTCTCCCTCGTCAGCCAGTCTCCAAGCCTGATTCGTACCACCGGCAATTCCAAGGTTCTCTCCGTTAAAGATCACGGAGAAGTTTTCATAGCGTTCCATGACGGTCTGATAAACATAGTGTGTCAGTTTACAAGACCCATTGTCCGATACCACAACGCGGTCTGTGCCTCTGATGCTCTCCATCAGCACCTCTAGCGTCTTTGCAGTTAGTTCACTCCTGCCGTTCTCTTCTGTGTCCCATACGGGCATTGCGATCAACATCTTAGTACTCCCTCCCTTATTGCTAAATCAAAGTGACTCAAAACATTGTCAAGGAACAAATCGAAGTCTTCTGTAAGTACACCTCCTATACCTCTACACAACATGGCGTTTCTAAGTCGTATTATAGCGTGCTCTTTTGCATCTACTCGTTTAATACGGCCTTCTCTAAGTGCGTATAGAAGGCTGTCCAAAGTAGCTTTCTGGTCTTTCGGTAAGCAATATCTTTGCGTGAATTCAAACATATGTGTCATGTACTCCTTTATTATATGCGGTTGTTCGATATAGTCAATTTGTTCGCCCATAGCTGCTTCGCAATAAACATCAAATGGAGGTTTGATGAACGTATATACATGCGATTGGATGCAAACAACGGAAGTGCGTAGGTTAAAGAGGACATTCTGGCAGAGGGTGAAGCAGGGTTTGTTCCGCCCCTTCCAGATCGAGATTGTGGTGACACCTATCGAAGAAGTATACGCAATAGGAGACACCGTATTCATGCACCCATCAATGTACGAGGGATGGATAACCGACAAGAACGACGAGAACATCATACTCACTAGAGAAGCCGGTAGGGGTAGTGGAACCACAACAGCTATGGTACACAGACTCATAGAGTCATTGGTTGTGGATAACCATATCAAGACCGCGACATTGGAGGCCCATACCAACGCATATGGTTGCCAGATACTAGAGAACCTAATCAAGTACTCGCGGCAAAGAGGTTATGAAGTGGGCCGTATTTTCAGAGACAAGGTTCAGATCGAGAAGAAGTGGGTAGTGGTAAATGGCGGGATGTTTGTGCCCAACCTGTATACAGACCATCACAAAGAGGGAATAGGATGAACAAATACGGTGTAGATCTATCGGTAATCAGCAACCAAATGCCTACCCCATATGAAATGATCTTAGAGCATGAGTTCCTACAACTGACCTTCCTTGGCAATCACTACTCGTCATTTCCATGGCCACCAGTAAGGCAGATTCATGACCTCGTCTCTGATAAGGTAGTAAGAGTACACTTCGTAGACTACGGGCATGGATACGTAGCCATAGCATCCATCCGTGCATATAAGGACTGGAAAGCACCGGAGGGATGGAGAGCACTTGAAACCAAGTATGGTTTTACCACCTTCGTAGCGTTCTATCATGTAGGATGCAAACACAAAGGCATGACAGATGTCAGAGGTCGTGAATTTGAACATACGTATAGCTGCGCAGAATGTGGATTCTCAGAAACACTCGATAGCTCGTAAGGGGAATATATATGATCTGGAATGATGTAATGTTGGCTCAGTGGGCCTCTGTTGGAGGTATTTCGCCTTTTGTACCAGAGCTGGTGAACCCAGCGTCTATAGACCTTCGCTGGAGCGGTAGATACCGTTTTCGCGAAGGAGGTAAGTGGTCAGACGTACAACTCACCAGTGTGTTGTGGATGAAGCCAGGAGAGCTGTATTTGCTCGATACTCTTGAGTATATTACGATGCCACCAGATGCTGCCGGTGATATCAAGCTGAAATCTCGCGTTGGACGTAGAGGAATTGAACATTTGCACGCTGGCTTCGTAGAACCGACTTTTGCCGGTACACTAACGCTAGAAATGACAAATGTCCTCAAATCCCTAGTATCCCTTCAAAACGGAGATCGTCTTGTGCAATTAGTACTAATGTCGATGGCACAAGTCCCGCAGAAGCCCTACTCCGAAGTTGGACACTTTATGGGACAAACCGAGCCTACAACAGCGGAAGAACGGGTTTAATAGTGCATAAGCAAAGAAATTCAAGCCGTACTATGAAATAGCTATAGAGTAAAGGTATTCCCTTGAACGTAGAGGGGTCTCGACGATCACCTATTTCTGCGCACAATCCAAGGAGTAACACGATGAGCAAGATACACAGAGGCGACAAGGTTCATATCAAGGGTAACGAATGGAAGACCTATACCATCAAATGCATTTGGGCAGAGAAGAACAAGCGAACTGAGGTTAAGCTAGTAGAACTTGATAGATGGTTCTCGGCTCACGATTTGGTGAAAGCGAGATGAATAAATACACTATCTATCTATCGAGCGGGGAAACGATGGTGATTGAGGCCCATAGATGGAAGTATACTGATATGGATCTGTCGTTTTATGACGAGAATGGAAAGCGGTTAGCAGTAGTACAACCGGCTAACTACTGTGGCTTCACAATAGAGGAGATGGAAGATGAAGATCTACATAGCGGGGCCAATTAGCGGCCTGTCATTCGACGCTGTTCAAGAGTTTTTCACAACCAAGAAGAACATACTAGAGATGGCGGGTCATACCGTTCTTAGCCCAATGCTGGGTAAAGATGACCTGCGAAACGAGACAGTACTCAGGGGCTATGGATACAAGGGCGCAACAACTACTAACCACGCTATTGTTGAAAGAGATAGGTGGATGGTCGAGCAAAGCGATATCGTCTTTGCAGATCTTAGTCATGCTAAAAGCGTGAGCATTGGCACCGTGTTTGAGCTTGCGTGGGCATCTCTGCTACGAAAGCATACTGTGGTTGTAATCGACAACTTTCACTACCATGCATTCGTCATGGAGGCTGCAGACATCATCTTCGAGACATGTGATGAAGCCCTGGAATACCTGTCTAAGCTATAAGGAGGGGTAATGTCTAGGTTCTACGGATGGTTAACTGGTAATCGCGGTACTACGACGAGGTGTGGAACTAGGAATAGCGGGATTCTCACAAGACTCAGGAGCCTAACTGGGATAGAGGTGTCTACAAAGCTTGGTGAGAAGTTTGACGGCACAGATGTCATATGCTTCTGTATCACTTATGGTGAAGAAGTACTCTTTAGAGCTACATGGGACAGAAAGCGTGGTCTTGTAATCTCTATACCGGAAAAGGTGGCCCGTAAACCAATTAGAGTGACTTCTGAGTGGAATATAGGTGATATCGTAACCATACGCGACCATTCTTTTGTAGTAGAAGGAGAATCTAGCAATATCGTCGCAAGACTTAGGAAAATTGATAAAGGGGAAAGATATGGAAAACGAACAAATGGAACAGTTGTCTGCGATACAACACAATGAGATTTGGTCGCATTGGATGGATTATCTATTCAAGCAATGTCAGGAATATCCAGACGGCAGTATGATGATTCCGGCTAGCTTAGTAGAGCACTGGGATAGACAAGTACATACCAAGTATGCCGATCTCACAGGGCAAGAGAAAGAGAGTGATCGTGAGCAAGTGCGGAAGTTTGCGCATCTTGTGGGAGATCAAAAGTGGATTGATGCTCTAGAAGCAGCGGGCGTTGATAATTGGGATGGATATACCTACGCAATAGATGTATATCAAGGGAGAGGGTGATATGATCATCGTCATTGGACGCGGTCATTCAGGTACGCGGGCTATAGCACATACACTATTAGCCAGTGGTGTTCATATGGGCCACCATCTCAACGGTGCGGGCGATCTCATTCCAGCAGAGGCCATGTATGACGCAGCTAAGATCTTTAGCAGGTACGTGACCTATAAAGGTGACCTGCTGTGGAACTTTGACTCAGCAATGACTATCCGTATCTTGCCAAAAGAGTATAGGTCTGCTTTGGACTTCTATCTACAGGATATAGTGAATAGCGGTTATGCGCAGAAAGGGTGGAAGCTCCCAGAGACCATTCTATCGCTGCCGTGGATCATTCGTAGGTTCCCTGACGCGCATTACATCTACTGGGTCCGAGATCCCCGAGATTGCATCCTGGGCAATCATATGACCGATAATCTCAAAGATTTCGGTATCGATTACACAGAAGATGAGGACGTACGAGTAAATCGCGCTATTTCCTGGAAATATCAGTACAACTTGATGCTTGCAACACCAAAACCAGAGCATTACATCGAAATCAGGTTCGAGGACTTCGTACTAGAGCAGTATGATACACTAGGTCGTCTTGAGAACTTCCTGGGGATTCCGTTGGCCACAATACCAGTTCGCGAAGAGTCCATAGGCCGCTGGAAGACACCTCATACCATGGATAAGATTGGATTCCTAAAGCCCTATATGGCACGCTTTGGATACGAGGAGGAAAACGATGGCGAATAAAACGATGCTTGGACAGGAGTTGATTGACATTCTAGGATTACCAGACCACATCTACCGGTTTGGGATCGTATTCCAGGCAGGGCAACCGCCAATAGTGAAGTGTGAGTATCGCCTGGATCTAGCCGATGATGAAATACTGGGATTCAAGAGAGCATTCAAGAAATACCAGCTGGTTGAGACTGATTCTGTGGAGGAAGGCGATGAGCAAACAGACAACGACGGTAAGGTTTGAAGGTACAGTGATTAGTAAAAGTATGGGCCAGGTCGTTCTTCGTAAGACAGATGGCACCATGCACGAAATCAGAACGAAATGGAAGTATGACATTACATGTAGGCCTATAGAGCCAGAGATCGCAAAGTGTGTCCATTGTGGTTGCATGATGAAAGTTGTCGAAGCAAAACACGCCAATGTCGTTGGCTATAAGACACGATGTGGCAATTGTAGCAGTATGGGACCGTGGGCCAGTAGTCGAATGGACGCCATAGTGAGATCTAACAAGAGACCGGGATATGAGTAATGGATACCGAAAGGGAGTGGGAAATGCTAAGGGTAAAGATCATGGCGAACTACAGCCTAATAGAGGAGATCTACATTCAGCGTGAAGCTGGTGGTGATCTCGATGGCTTCTGTGACTACAGAATACGTTTCCCTGCTACAGAAGGCCTGATCAAGCACTGGAGACCAGATGGAGCTAGGGTCCTCGTCAAAAAGGCACTAGACCACTTACTGTCATGACCATGCTAGGGAGAGACGAGGTGATGAAGTTGGTTAGGCAGGCCTCCGACATCATACAATGGAACTCGAATACAGGATATGAGCCGATTACCAAAGAAGCCGCCACACTCCTAGTAATCAACATCGAAGATGATCACCTTGTCCCCTGTATATTCTCCAAAACGATAGATTTGGTTCTAGTAGATAACGATGAATGGGTTTTGACCCTGACAGGAGAAGTATGAGTATTCATGATTGGACCCCGGAAGAACCCGTCGCACCTTACTGGCGTGCTCTAACCCCTGGCTCTGAACTGTTAGATCTAATAGCCCCGACGGGATTAAATACAGACTGGGTAACAACACATACTTTCAATGGCGGGGATTACATAACAGATGATAGACACGCATCAGATGCATGGAAATTCCCTATAAACGCAGAGGAAGATATGATCATCACAAAAGACGATTGCATCAAGCATGTCAACACGCATAAGACGATCTACTACTGTCGTTATAACCCAGGGGACACAAAAGTCATAACCCGTGATGCGGCCAGGAAGATCATCATTGAAGCCCCTGATAACTTGTTGCTGATTCAAGATATGTACGGTACAAACACAGTAGCGATTTACAGTAAGAAAGATCGTTTAGATCGAGATTACATTTGGTCGATGACACTGTACGAATCATGATCATTACACGAGACGAGGCTGTGAAAGCGCTGAATGGGGTTAATAGGGTATCCTACCTAGTGTTTGGAGTGAATCAAAAGAAAGTGACGTTGGACTTCGCTCGAACTAAGCTAGCCAATGTGAAAGACACCCATGTACTAACCAGATCAGATATAACGTCATCTCTTAGACAAGACTTAACCCACATATTCTGTAGAGAAGAAAATGGCCCGCTCACATGGGCACTAACACTATATAGGTGAATACACAATGGATATCACTAGAGAAAAAGCTGTAGAGCTTGTGAATAGGGCCGGTAGAGTACGATATTGGTTGGGCTATTCAGCTTACCAAAGCCCATCAAAGAAGTACGTTATCGACTATATCAGAGATGCAAAGAGTGATGCTGGATTATCAACCACGACCTTCCCCACCCTCAATCTCATCGTCCTAAAATGCAAAAGGTTTCTATATAGAGAGTTCATTCTAATGGACATAGAGGACCTATGAAAGTGATAACCACACAACAGGCATTTCTGGCGCTGTCTATGGCAGACAAGATCACCAACTGGATATACGGAAAGCCGAATGAGCCTATATCCAAAGATGGGGTCATGGAGCTGTTGAGGAAAGTTGCGCTCGTACACGAGATCTGGGCCAAGCCCTATGGAAATGAGATGGAACAGCTGATTCTGAAATGTAGAGAGAAGGGAATGGGACCTATCTACGCAAATACGTACTGGGAATGGCGAATCGTGCTTGAGGGCGAGAATGTCAAGTGGGCAGCTGCATACCTGCTAATGGACTGATGTATAAGGATGAGATCACCCGGGATCAGGCGTTTAGGATCGTGAGAAGGAGTCTGTTAATCAAGAGTGAGTTAAACAACGATAAGATACTTACGCAGGAAGAAGCTGTACAGATACTTCTGGGCACTACTACCCATATCTGGATAGAGCAATATGGTAGCGAGGTACCTTTTTTGTGCACGATAGGAAACCATTGCGGAGGAAAAGAGGGAAATTGGGGACTTCGGCTTCGTGGGGTGGAGCCATTGCTAAAGGGGGTGTTTGATGTCGTTTGAGACGATAACGAAGGATCAGATGTTTCAGATGCTGTGTAAGACAGAAGTGATCCTGGATTGGACTAACCTTGTAGAGAAGGTTGAGATTACGAAGGAGCAAGCTGTCGATATTGTGAAGGATGCAGATGGTGAAATCTGTATCTACCAGTGGAGCTATCATATGGAGGTGTTCTGTAGAACGAAGGATCGTAACGTGTGGAGGATGCTGCTATACCCAGAGAGTGGAGATTCATTTGCTGAGATTATGAGTGTTTGTGCGCAGAAGGACGCCGGGAAGATATTCATCCCTCGTCAGATATAGGAGATACCAATGAGAAATGTAGATATAACTAAACTTCGAGCTCTTGCCTTAATCCATAAGTCAGTTGATATTAACGATTGGGGACCAGTAGCTAATGGGGAAAACGTCACACACGACGAAGCGTGTGCCATCATACGAAGTACCAAGGAAGACTGGACAATCAGAGTGGAGGAGGGCCATGACGGTATAGAGATGTATTGCTGGAGAGTGTCACTGGACTGGAAAACAGAGGCTTGGCGACTACACCTGGTACTAAAAAGAGGCCTAGAGCTCGCCAACGAAGCTCTGGATATACCGTATAAGAAAAAGATAGTATTGAAAAACACCCTGCCAACTATAGGAGATAGATATGGATAAGAGATACTGGATTCAATGCGGAGAGACGTGGATCAACCCCGATAATGTGGCTGCGATTAAGCCTTCAAGTGGTGGCTATACGGTCTACTTCAACGGGAGTAGGGATCACTATACCATACTTTCTAAGAAGGAGGCTGAGCCTCTGCTGGCGTTTATGCACTACTTCCACTTTACAGGATGAAATACCCAACGATAACTAGGGACCAAGCATTCCAGATGGTATGTGAAGCAAAGAGCATCCTCGATTGGTCGGGCTCCGGTGGGAACGGTGCCCTTAGCAAGGATGAAGCAGCTACCCTTGTACGAGACATGGGAGAGAATACCGAGATCTGTCTGAATATGTGGGGTAGTCACGCAGAGATTTTCTGTCGCGCTGTACCCGTAGATGTGTGGAGAATGTGGATGGCCCCGAGTTCTGTCAATTCGTTTAGAGGTGTTTTGGAAAACACTGTCCGAGTTTAAGGAGGGTAGAAGCATCGCCGCCCACTGCAAGATTGAACATAGGGGGGTGTCCTATGCTATGTCTTCTACTAGAGATAGCGTGGCGTGCACCCCTCTCGTCTTCCATCTTGTGTGACCCCGCGAGCTGCACACGCAAGGCTAGGCTCACGTAGGGCCGTGATGGTCCACTAAGCATAGGTGGGGCTATTACGTCGAATTGACGTGATTTAAGCCCTAATTGCGTGTTTTGGGGCTGAATTGGCCCCTTTGTAGCGTGTAAGAGGAGGGTGGGGCATAGTTACCCACTATCACGCTTAACACATACTCACTAATAGGAGGCATCATGAACACGAAGCAATACGTTGTAGTAGTCAATGGTGTTGTCGAGTCAATAGCATCCTTTGGTACATCCAACCTATACGCAAAGAATCAGCGTAAGGATGGTAACAGTGTTCTACTACGTCTAGCTATGGTACCAGACTTCGTGGCTTTTGAAGCTGAGAACAATGCATACTGGGAGCGCTATGCGTTGCACTGTGATGACTGGATCAAGCAGGATAAGGCCCATGCCCAAGCGGTATGGGACGCTGTCACGCTCTAGTATAGTACGCTTCCCCCATACATCACCAGGTGGTGGTGTGTGGGCTAGGTGATACTACACCTGGCACATACGCACTACGCTATGTGTCTATATATGGAGGTATGTGATGAAGGCGTTACTAGTGTTGGTATACATGGGCATGGCAGCATTGGCGTTGGTAGTAGCAGCATACGTATTCACATGGGGTATGGCTATGCTCAATGGGCTGGCCCCCATCTTCTAGTAGTACGCTTCCCCTGTGCTACACCCTGGGTGGTGGCGCACAGGCTAGGTGGTACTACACCTCACACACCTACGCTATGTGGTGTGTGTATGTATGGAGGTAGTGATGAACAAGCATTGGATACGACTGGAAGATGGTGGATACATCAACATGGATACTGTATCTATTACACACGCACCTGACAATGGGGATATTGCGGTGTTCTATACTGATGGGAACGAGGGAGAGTTCTCTGGTCAAGATGCAGAGAACATTATCCGCTACCTTGAGCTTGTGTCATAGTAGTGAGCTGCATTCTGCGCACAACACGGGTTGTGCGTAGAGAAGGTGTCACTACACCTACCGTATCTATGTTGTATAGGAGGCTATGATGCAAGTGTTCCTGATGTTGTTGACGTATAAGTCGTTTACTCCGTATCACTGGTTGCGCCCTATGTCTGACGCTATTCCTGGCACACACTGTGTCATTGATGTGGGGGTGCTTCCCAAGCGCCGTTGCTACGAGATCAAGCGCCCGGGCAAGTTGCCGCTGGGCGTTATCGAGAACTATGGTGATGATGATCCATACGCGAATTACTGGACCGTCTTTGCTATCGAGGATGATGAGTGGCGCAGGGTTGGCATACCTCACAGTGGCCACAAGCGCACTATGGGCCTGGGTAAGATCAAGGCCGAGATGAAGAAACTCGGTTTCCTGTAGTATGTTTCGTTTGCTCATCACTGACGAGTGGTGGGCAATCTGGGCAATACTACGCCTGACGCACCTGCATTACGCGGTGCGTCTTTTTCATAGGGAGGTTCACTGTGAAGGGTATCGTAGTAGTAGTATCGAACATCGTTGTTGTTGTTGTGTTCATTGTGCTGTATGTGGTGGCGTGTGGGGTAGTGTAGTGTTCTGCGCACAAGGAGGTATGTGATGAGGAGGATTACGCCTCAGATGCTCAGCAGGTACGCTGTAGCGTGTAGACAGGTAGTAGTAACGATAAAGGGATCATCCTTTATCACAGTCCGTAGAGTGTATTCTGGTAGTGAGGAATATACGACGCCGTACTCAGTGACGAATATGAAGCGCCTCGTCCAGTTCGTAGAGACGCTTCCACCATGTGTTACATGGAGGCTTCAATAGTAGTAGTATTCAGAATCCGGTAGGCGAACGGAGCACACGAGATTGCCTCAAGGGCGATAAATGGGGCTATGCCGTAGGGATACGGCTGAGTTAGACCTGACTAGAAGCCACGCTGACATGGTCGCTCGTGTGTTGCAATCGCTTACCGGATATTATCTATTTGGAGGTAGTGTGATGTTCACAGTGGGTTCGATGGTCTATCTGGTGTCGTTGGAAATCGTCAAATTCGCAGCAGAGTGCGCGAATTTGGAGTTGCTCACATACGCAGAGACTTGTGATCCTCAGTATGAGGGCAAGACTTCCGGGTTTGCTAACCACGGCCAGTACTGGTCTTTCGAGGACAGCGCAACAGCCGGTGGTGGTTGCCGCATTACGTGGTCCAAGAACGTCGCTTGGGTGTCCAGGCACTCAGGGTACGGCTGGGCTGATTGCACACAAGAGGTGTGCGATCTCTTGGAGGAGTTGGGCGCTAAGCACGCAAAGCAGGTGAGCTTCCGCAATCCGCGTGTGTACGGTACCGTCAGGGGATTCTAATTCTAGCATAGTGTGTTTCCACTAGCCGTAATGTGAGCGGCTAGTGTAGACGACATTACGTTGTCTGATGTTGCGTTAAGGGGTGCGCTTTCATCCCTGTGGAGAGACGAATGAGTGAGCGCATAGTGATGGTATGGTTGGAGTTGTTCGTGTCCACCCCCACAGTTCCGCTGAAGCAGGTATACGCGAGGTTCACAAGCTCACCCAAGGAGGCTATTGCATTTGTGCGGCAGGCTCGTTCTTTGGGCTTCAAGTGCCGCTATGAGCATGACTTCAGGGGCGCTAAGATGTCGTCGTATACCCAGATTCGCAAGATGTATGCTATCTTGAAGAACTTCGGATATAGTGCGTAGCGTTTAGGGGGAAGCGCGGGCTTCCCTCTAAGCAGTGGGCACAATACCGTGCTTACTACAAGGAGGTTATCGTGACCAAGAAGAATCGTGGATTCGCTGATCGGACGAAGAAGTACTTTGCTCATCAGGGTGGAAGTGGCGGGATGACAGTTGACGAGCTGACAGCTCATTGTGCGAAGTATGGATCGAAGAATCTGAGTGCTTGGCAGATCAAGGTTATGGAGCAGCGTGGCGTTCTCAAGAAGTAGTCTTTCTGCGCACAAGGAGGTTGTATGAGAAGATCAAGAATGTCTCCCGAGCAGTGCAGATGTATAGTGGGGCAAGTGCTTAGCGGGGCTAGCTTTAGCGATTTGGCTAAAGAGTATGATGCTAGCGTCCAGTCCATTTGCAATATCATCAGAGGTAGAACCTATAGCGCCATTACAGGTCGAACCTGCAAGATGACTCCGGAGGAACGCTTTTGGCGTAAGGTTAATAAGACTGATGATTGCTGGTTATGGACAGGTGCTCCAGACACTAATGGATATGGACGCATAAAGATAGATGGCAAGTTTATAGGCGTGCATCGGTTTTCCTTCACGCTTGCGTATGGGCCAATACCAGACGGGTTATACATTTGCCACCACTGTGATGTCCCACTCTGTGTCAATCCAGAACACCTGTTTACAGGAACAGCAAGAGACAATGCGGTAGATATGGCACACAAGGAACGTGCCTTCGGCACAAAGCTAAGTGCTGATGATGTAAGACATATTAGAGCAAGTAGCTTGTCTAGAAAAAATCTAGCTAAGAAGTTTGGTGTATGCAGACAGTGTATTGACCAAGTTCTTCTTGGTATTACGTGGAGCTGGCTTGACTAGGAGGATATGATGGATAAATGGCAATGTTGCGCCGTCTCGAAGGATGGTATAACCAAACACTTTGGCACACAACATGAGTGCCAGGTATATGTTCGATACCATCCTCTCTGTGAAGTGCGGGAGCGGCTTCACGGCTACAAGAAATACCGTGTGGAAGCGGTGTTCGTTGGTGATACCGTATACATCTTCGAGGGTGGTTGGGTGGATGCCTTGCCGTTCGTTGTAGACCACGACTATGATGACCTGAGAACGTATCATGACCAGAAAGCCATGTATCGCTGGATACGTGGTCACGAGATTGAGAATGTCGTTCGTGTTAAGCGACGACACAAGGAGAATAGTATCGTGTCCAAGAAACGCATTAGGACCTATTGCATATACTCAGGCTTCTCCGGCGACAGCATCACCAACAAGTTCAGGAATAGTAGTGGCAGGTGGTCTATATTTGTACGAGCTGTTAGTATCAGGCAAGCATACTACTTCGTAGGCAAAGAGGTGATGCTTGACGACCAACTCGGTGTATTCTTTATGAATTACCCGGGCGGTCCTTCAATGGCAGGGTTGTTCCAATTCAACAATCGAATGCGAGCTGCGGTGAACAAGGGCTGGACGAAGTTCAACCGCAAGGGTCGCAAGCCCATTGAATTCAAAGATTCATGGCTTGACTAGGAGGATATGATGACTAAGCGAAGACGACGTACATATGAGCTGTATTGCAGCAGTCCGGGTAGTATCGTCAAGTATTACGGAAGATCAAAGCCCTGGGTCATAAAGGTTAGGGCTGTGTCCATCAAGCAAGCATACTGGCTAGTTGGCAACCAGGTTATGTTTGATGGCTACAAGGGTATCTTCTCACTAGATAACTGCGATGGGCCAAATCGGTCGTTCCCATTTGCGGATAGGATGCGTGCAGCGTTGCCCAGATCCTGGCGCAACTATGACTATCGAGGCACCGAAGAGATCATAGTTGACGATCGCTGGTACTAGGAGGATGTGATGGAAGCTGTACCATTGCGCGTCATCAAGCAGCAGATCGCAGATCACTGGAAGCCGCGTGAGTACTGGCTCCCCAATGTGATTCCCATCGTCAGACGCAATGAGCCATGTCCGTGCGGCAGTGGTAGGAAGTACAAACAGTGCCACGGTAAGCGTGGTATTGAGCGTGAGATGATTTGGCTAGTAGAGGAGGGTCTAGACGACGACGAGGATTGAGAATACGGGGTGTCTTCGAGGCTTGTAGTATCGTTGAGAATGTAGTAGCTATTGTGGACAATGAGTCGAATAGCTACTACGTAATATTTGACTGATATTTTCAGTTACGGGAGGGAACAGTGGACGCTATACAAGAGTACATTGGAGATATGGCAACATCGGTGAAGAACACAATCATCGGTCTTGTGGATAACAACAAGAAGGCCGTAGCTGTGAGTAACTTGATGATGTTGACTGGTGAGGACATTACCTTCACGACACATGTTGTGGAGGCTATTGCCCACGATGCTAAGTGCGGAGAGACGATGGGTTATGGTCGTAAGGTAGAGAAGTACACCGTGTTGTTGAATGGCGTCGTGGCCATGATTGGTGACTTCGATACAGCTAGTACGTATGCCCGTGGACTCAGTGGGAATCGGGTTGTGCGCAAGACACAGCCTGATGATTTCGTCAGGTCGTTTGACCGCAAGGTCGTTGTCCACAAGCTCGTTGGCGATAACAACAAGCTGCACATTGTGGAAGAGAACTGGAATCAGACTACTCTATTTGGAGGTTAACATGTGGTTACCAGCAACACTGGTGAGTTTGAACGATACAGGATTTGAGATCGACAGTGCCGAAGATGACTGGGTTGATGAGCAATACGCTCAGCTCATGGACGGAGCCGATCTCTATGATGCGGTGATGGAGCGCACAGCTGCGCAGGCTATCGCGTCGGTGCCAAAGCTGGAAGGTACCCCAGCTAGGGTATGGAAGGTCTTCACAGACTTGGTTGAGGGGCCACGCTTTGAGCTATATAAGGACTACGACCCCATCTCAGCAAACGAGTGGGCTAAGATATATAGGCACGTTGAGCAACCGTTCGCTATCGAGATACTCTTCTCATATGAGAACATGGGCATGAAGTACACCTTGTGTAACGTGGATCAGTACGGTGAGTTCAGCCCGGTAATATCAATATCTGGTGGAGCTGACATGGAAGCTGACATGTTCTACGATGGGGATATCAACCCCCTACTATGGAGGCACGAATGTTTGTTCTAGTGGTAGATGGAGTTGTAGATGGCAGCGGTGCGTTCATGGACATGGTCAGAGCAGCTGAGACCGTCAAGATTGGTGACCTGATCGAGGTTCGACGTGCCCGCGAGGGCGACAGTGTGGGCGATGTTGAGTTCGATACAGAAGACGCCAATGAGGAAGGTTTCGATGTTCTGCCAGACCCTCCTCCTTCAGGTTGGATTTGGTAATAGCTGCGCAGAAGACTGCGCAATACCTGTTAATATTTGTTAAGTGTACAGGAAAATCCACACAATGTTGAAAAGGAAACATATATGCTCAATACTGTCAAACAAAACATATGGTACAATCAGAGAGCACACGACGACATGGACAGAAAGGCTGCCGATCTACAAAGACGCCTACGCAAAGCCATCACTACATACAACAAGGCCACACAAGCTGTTTATGGTCACAACAGAAGGGTAGCTGGAGGGGTTAGGATCACAAAAGAGGTGATCATAGATGTGATCAATGCAGCTAATGGTTTCTGCTGCTGGTGTAACCAGCCGATCAAGAAAGGGCACATCGATCACATCCAACCAGTATCTCGTGGTGGTGGAAATCAGCCAAGCAACCTGGTGTATATATGCTCTACTTGTAATCTGAGTAAGCACGACAAAACTGTGTTAGAGTTCATGATATGGAGGAAACGGAGGCAAATATGACATTCCTTGGATGCTATTCGGTATATCACCTCATATACTGGAAGATGGCAGCACGAGATCTGGATACGAGGGTTCGTGTTGAGTTGAAGGCGTACGGTATTGGTGGAGAGCCAATGCCGACGTTTGTGTCGGTGTATGCTGAGGACGAGGATGACATAGTGTTGCTCAGGAAGTTGTACTGGGGACATGTCATCCCCCACCTCAGTGAGATCATGGTGTTGGCGGGTCAGCAGATCCGCCGATGGAATCGCCTAAAGGAGTCGAAATGAGTGTCACAGTGACGAATGAGAAGGGTCGGATCGTGTTCATGGGCGACGAGGATACTGCGCAGAACTATGTCAGTCTGACAGCTGATCCCAGTCTCTACAAAACATTGCCCGCAAACGAGGGAGCCGAGCGCTCCTTCAACTCATCCACGGATGAGGCAGTAGTCCGAGCGTTACTTGCGCAGTCCAAGATCCACGGTAGTATCACAGTGGATCAGGTGTTGGAAGCAACCGGACGCGAGGGAGAGAGAAACCGTTGGACTGCGTACTACAACGCGGTCAAGGAAGGTTCCTCGAATCGGAAGTGGGATAGCGTTTGGTGGAAGGAAATCAACGTACGTAAGGCGCAGGTATTACGTGCTATAGCTGCTTCGCAGTAAGATTTATGGCCCCTGTGTGAGATACAGAGGCCATAGTCGGGGCTTGCATTGCCCGCATCTGGGGGAGAGGTAGTCGGTAACCTACCTCTCTCCGTCTACTGAAATACGAGTGGTGATAAAGTCGGGGAGCTTCAAACCCAACTTGGCCAGGTTGTCGATGAGATCACCTAGAAGGGTTGTCTCAATAGCAATCCAGGTAATGGGCAACAGCGGTGTGAGAGCACACCAATCGCCTATAACCTTGACGACTGCATACCCTAGAACATAGGGCAGCAGCTTGCGCCACAAGAACTCAGCCACCCGTCGGAAGTCGAAGTCCTTCTGTTTGAGGCCAGCAGCAATAGCCATAACCAGATTGACAACGATATGACCGATGATAAACCGAACATCGGTTGCAGCAAAGAACTTCGCAAGAACACTCAGAATGTTTTCCATATACACCTCCACTAGTATTATACACAAGGAGTAGTAATGAGCAAGCCGTTGAGTTCGTTTAGGGACAATGAGTTGCAGCGGGCAGTAGCGCGTCGTATCAATTCGGCAACGGGTGGTTTAGGCTACTTGTCAGCTATGGACTACCAGGCCGGGAAGGCCACACGGGTCAAGGCTGCGAAAGCTAAGACTGCGCAGAAAGCCGTTGAGGCTGAAGATGCTAACAATTTCGTTGACGACTATGTTGAGGGAATGGTGACAGCAATGGCTGAGATTGTGGTGGCCGAGATGGAAGCAATCGGCTTGGTGGTCAACGCTGAGTAGTTGTAGCATATCTCTTGAATGTGAAAGGGAGATTACGATGGATAGCTTTGCGAGAACGGCGATGGTAGAGGCAGCTGCGGCAATTGCCATGAATACATATGCTGGTGATCCGTGGCAGCTGGATCGGGTTGATGACATCACAGCAGCGGCTGTTGATGCATGCAATACGTATCGTCCCTTGGATGGTATGGATGACATCTTCTACCAGGCTAACCACGTACTGGGCACAGCGGCAGCTGCTATGCGACAGGCCGCGAAGGATGACTCGGAGAACGACTTCGTACGTTGCTTCTCGGACCTGGTACCGGATGGTATTGGTGACCCGGCGAGATGGCTAGAGGACAAGGTCGGCTCACGTATGATGTTCTCGCCAGCAAACAGCAACGTCTACGATGAGAACTACGAGTGGGACGTGGAACAGACTGCGTTCTACATTGACGGGAAGTACTGGTCTGTTGACCATCTAGCTCGGGCATTGGCTGAGGGTGTATCTACACCTGAGTTGGCAGCTGAGTTCGAGATGGACGACTTCGATGATATCGCGGTTAACACCGAGGTGTTGCGAGATCGTCTGACTGTCTGGGCTAGGGGCAGGGATTCGTTTGAGTCCTTGATTCAGGAGAAGGTGGAGGTTGAGGACGCACCTCTGATTAGGACTAGGTTTGGGAGGATGACGAAGGATGGTCCCGTTTACACAGGTGAGCGGATGACCAGTGGCAAGACGTTCGAGGGATCTGTCCTCGGCCACGATGAAGCATATGTCGCTCCTCATGACTATGCTACAGAGGACTTCTGCTTGGCTGCTGATCTCAGGAAGGGTGCGTTCAAGGATACAGGAGCACCAGGCTTCGATAAGGCCGATCCTGAGATGGTAGCTAACCGTAACATGCCTCTGATCAAGCGGTTGGCGAAGCATATCAAGATGCTCACGAACGCTTACGATGACCGTCTCCCCGTGGAAGCTGTACTAGATGGAGAGATTATCGACGGCCTACTAATGGCCATCCATCAAGAGGTATCGTCTCTCAATATCACTGAGTCGTCCTACAACGCGGTGTGTACTGAGTTCGCACGCCGAGTATCTGGTATCGTTAAGCACAAGGGTGTGCTGGCAACGATCAAGGATAGACTTGGTGTCTCCTGGGACGACTGGGGGAAGGACGAGGAACGTGATCCTGTCAGCAGCAAGAAGCTGCGCGACCTCATCATCGAGGAGACAGAAGCGGGTAGGATCTTCGCTAGCAGGGGTGCAATCGTCCTCGCCAAGATCGGCGGGATGCACCCAGGCCATGCAGCGAAGCTGGGCGATGCCCTGGCAGACCGCTCCAAGAAACTGAAGCGGATACTGGATCAGGGCAAGTTCTCCACGGAAGCAGAGATCCTGATCGTGGATGGAGTAATGCCGCTATTCAACGAGGGCATTCCCAAGATCCGCATTGGTATCGTTGGCCCCGTCAGAGCAGGTGATGTGTACCTGAAGCTGATGGAAGAGCATATCCATAGATACGTTATCGTCGGATGCGATAACAACGCCAAGAACGTAGCGGCTGTCTTGGGTGCTGAGTACTACGCGATCCCTGTTAGCGACGACCCGAGAGGGAAGAAGTGGGCAGGCGGTCAGGTGTGTGCGTCGAGTTCACATGCGATGGTAGTTATGCCTGAGAAGTTTCGTAGCGTAAAGCTACAACAGCTCAAGGCAATGGACGTTGTCGGTTGGTTTGTGTAGACGTAGTTTGAGGAGGTTCAGGATGAGCAGCAAGGTAGTTCAGATTTGGGTGTCAGTGCCCGTGAAGTCCGGCGAAGAGACGAAGTACATCTACATCCGGTTCACCCGGTCGCCCGAGTACGCGAGGACTTTTGTTACACAGTGCCGCAAGCTCGGTTTCCGTGCCCGGTACGAACACCAGTTCAAGGGTGTGAAGATGTCCACTCCCGCTCAGGTCAGGATGGGATACGCCATTCTGCGCAGTGCTGGGTATGTGGGGTCGTAGTCAACAAAGGGGCGGGGGAAACCTCGCCCCACTTTCCATGGGGGATAGATATGATAGAGACAATTGAGTCGAAAGAACTGCGTAAACTGGATGCTGTCCTCGGTGGGAAAGCTGGGGTGTATTACAAAGTAAAAGGCAGTACTAATCTCCTCATCAGCAATGAAGTAGCAGAAGCTATTGACTTCGATAGTCTATGGCCAAAAGTATCTCGTTGTAGTTTCGGTATGAAGAACGGATGGGTTGTGTGGGCACAAGACAATGATGTGTTGCCGTTTGAGGTTTTGTCTGTAGTACAGCAACATCAGCGGTACTGGTTCAACGTCCACGATATCATGGAAGGTGGTATGTATAGCTTCTATGTGCGAGGTATGGACCTTGACCTGTCCCGTGTTGTGAGGGAACAGCAAGCTATGTGTATTGGTGTCACACTCATCACATCAAAGATGTTCAGTTCAGAAGGTGTGTTCATCATCGAGGACGACCTGCTGAGACAGTTCGCATACGAAGCAATGCCCTTTGGTGGAGAACTAAGTCCTGGCTGGGGTACCAGTCGATTGTATACTTATGCGCAGAAGCTGCCCATCGAAGGTGGCAGGGGCTGCTTTGTCTATGACGCAGGCCAGATCAGGGAAGGCAGGAAGGTGGTGAAGTCAGCCATGCAGGGCGTCATCTGCAATCTCATTGACGAAATCCTCGTGTACTCCGATATAATCGCGGCATGCTATGCCTAAAGCGAAACCTATACCAACGGTGAAACACCGTCAGGAGGGTGATCGCCATGTCATTATCGCTGGATTTAATGATGATGCGATCTATCATCTTGACGAGGTGGTGAAAATCCGGGGCAAGGATCGTCCAGACATCTACAGGTACTGGACATCCAAGCCCTGGCGGTGGTCATGTCTCTACTATGACCTCGTATCAAAGCAACAGAAGAATGGGCATATCAGCCAGGTCTGGCTACGGTATTGCACATGGCGTTTTGGTGACGCGGGAGTCGTAGTTGAGATGGTGGGCGCAGAGAACACACGCCTATTCATCTGGGAACAGCACGAGGAAGCTATACGTCTAGCAAGCGACCTCGCTATCGACGTATGCATTCCCAAGATCGACAAGCGTACATCGCGTCTTCTCGCCAGGTACCGAGTGAAGACAGTAGGCCTGCTAGACTGGCCATAGCATAGAAGAACAACTAGGAGAGTATCATGATAATCGAAATGACTCAGCAGGTTGATGTTTGGTACAAAGTGATAGATGCAGGACCACGCTCAATTGGAACCATGCGAGAAAATGACACCATCTGCATCGTGCGATTCCCGTCATGGAAAAGCGCTATCGCGTTTGCAGAAGAGCTTGTTGAGAAAGAGGGTCGGCCAGGAATGACACGCAAGAATCTGATGGGGATAACAAGCACACGCCTTCTGTGCGGCGGACTCCAAGAAAGATACGACATTCCATGGCTAGACGATCCCATTAGGCAAGAAGGCGGTCGTAAAGAACAGATCGAATGCAAATAGAATAGGAGAGTGCTGATGAAACGCACTAAACAATGGTGGAATCAGCTATCACCTGAAGAGAGAGTAGAGCTGTGTGCACTAGAGAAGGCTAGCAACCAGCTAGGATTCAGGGGTGGCGGGCTTCCAGACGACTGCTCATCGTGTACATTCTGTGGTAGCCCACATCTAGGAGTTGGCCTATGCATACATTGTGGAAACACGCTATCTAGGCTGATCAGGAAAGCTAACAACGGCAACGAGATCCTTGTTCTGCGCAGTAGAGTGGTGCTGCTTGAAGCAGAACTCAGGAAGCTAGAGTGGAGCATGGAGTGGTATGGACACGACATCAACTACTGTCCAGAATGCGGTGAGTATGAAAGCAAAGGACACAGGGCAAGCTGTTCGCTAGGAGCAGCATTAGCAGGAGGATAACGATGGCACTTACACCAAGTGAGCTTGGAGACCAGATGATAGCTTTTGGCAAGACTGCGTTACTACAGAATCAGGTGGAGCGCCTTACCGCCCGTAACACCGAGATGGAAGCAGGACTCAACCACATTATCAAGTGGTGCAAGCAGTCGCATAGCCTATTCAGTGTCAATCAGCTCGCGAAGGCTATCGGGCGTATGTGTAAAGATGTATTACAGGAGAACGAGACATGAGCCTAGACGTATATCTAACAGTCAAAGACATACTGAACACTGAATCCGCTATCTACCTACGTGTTGGTGGACGCAACAAGCGTGTGACACGCGCTAATTGGGACGAGCTAAACCCAGGGCGAGAACCTACTGTTGTAGCTCAGGAGAACGCAAATGTGTTCTGGGCTAACATCACGCACAACCTGAATACCATGGCTGGTGAGGCTGGGATTTACAAGGAGCTATGGCGACCCGATGAGATCGGTATTACGACAGCAGGCCAGCTTGCTGATCCACTCACGAGTGGTCTACAGAGACTCAAGGATGACCCGGCAAAGTTCATACCATTCGAGCCAGAGAACAGATGGGGTACATACGGAACACTCGTTGGCTTTGTGGAGGAGTATCTGGAAGCCTGCATCAAGTATCCAGACGCCACCGTTGAGGTATCGCGATGAATAGAGCTTCTGAGACGAAGGGGTGGCGCTACTCGATGGAGCCGGGGGATGGTACTCACTATGAATTCTCCCTCGTCTCTTGCGACCCACGCACAGCTCGCGGGGTAGGTGTAGATACATCAAAGTTCATCACTCTGGTCCTACATAATCCGGGAGCTGGAGCCTACGAGGTCCGAAGGTCAGAGCTTCAAGAGCCAGCCATGCACTACATCCGCTATCTACGTAAGCACTTTACACCTGCGAATTACACACTTGCTGCTATCGTGCTAGCATGCAGTATCCTGGTAGACGATGCTGGTGAGTTGGATAGAGCGGCTGCTGAGATGCTCAAAGCTAACGCGCTTTTACATGAGGAGGATTGATGGACGAGCCTAAGTGGAACAACTTTGACTACTGGAGCTTGGCTATCGGCGTGGTAATTCTGGTGCTTGCTAGGGTGCTGGGATAAAGGAAGGGGCAAGATAAAGAGCCGTAAAAGGCCCCTATCTTGCCCTGATACCTGTTTTACCCCAAAAGCTCTAGAACAATCGCTAAGGATGCTTAGACAAGCTCTGGCTACACTAGTCAGCCTCTAGCCAACCACGCATGGTGACATTGGCAACACCTGCTATAGTTGATTCACCTGCAGCACTCAACTCTGTGTGCTCAAGGAACTTCAGTGGAATAATAAACGTAAGAGACACTGACTCATTGGCAGCTATCGCCTCAGCTTCTGGATAGTACATATCACTCACTAGATAATCCTGTGTCGGATCTCTGTTTGAATGTATGTGGAGCCGTGCATATTGTCGATTAGCATTCGAGCAACCAAAGCCGAAGACTACTTGTGTGACGTACAGTGTGTAGCCATCAGGTACAGTGTAGAATGACGAACGGTCTACAGTATAACCCAGTGTGATGTAGCCATAGGTGATAGTACCAGGTGTATTGCGTAAGCTCAAGTTGCCAACTGGGAGACCGCCAGATCCAGCTGCAATTACCCGTATGGAATTGATACGGAATATGTCATCGCGCACTGTATTTACCGGCGTTGTACCATTTAACACCACAATCTCGCCACCTTTGACATAGTCTTCATCAAGAAACTGAATCCATACAGCCATCGCGCCAGTGTGCGCCGATGCGTCGACAACAGCGTAATAGCGGCTTGCACCAGAGCCACCCTTCTGGAAGCCCCTAGCTACTGTAAGCTGATGCTCGGAAACATTTGTGATGATACCATACTCTGGTCCAGGGTGCACAGCGTGCGGGTCTAGAATGAGGTGATCTCCCACCGCTACCGCAGTACCAGTTGTGAAGTTTACACTTGCATCCCTGAGTGTCGTCAGAGAGCCATCTGTGTCAGACTGTACGGTATTCCCTGTTGCATCACCCTTGATGACGGTCCCGATGTCTTGCGCGTTGTCGCTTGAGTACATCTCCATCTGCTGCTCTGCTGTGGGGTAGACGTAGAGGCCCGCCGCGCTCCATATATCACTCTCTGTCGCGTTCATTGTTGGCGTATATCCAAAGCTATTCCACGCCTTGTGACCAGTAACGAGGCCTTCTGCAATGTCGTAGGTATAGGGCATTGCACTGACGCGGGGTTTCCCATCAACTAGCTTGAGGCCAAAGGAGTCTCCGTCTTCATCAAGCATCCCGACATATCCAGCGGTTACCGGAGCATATGTGCCATCACCCATATCCTTATAGAGAATGTTTACCTGATCCGATCCTAGTCCTACCTTCTTAGTAATGTCTGCCATAGTTATCTCCTCTAATAGTTACGTATAACCATATGATAGCACCATCTATAGCTTCTGGCAAGTTGGGTGTGGTATAATATTACCTGAAGGGAGAAACTAGCATATGAATGTTTTACTGGCGTTTTCAGTACTACTGGCGGGTTGGGCAAGTCAATATGGCCCGGGTGTGATGGACTCTGTGATCCGTGTACGACAAGCGGGCAGGACAGTTATGACGCTGCCTATGGAGTTGCCTGATACTGATGGCTATGTAGCGATGGTGGAGTGTGATCGTATCGGGGATATCGTTTACTTACGGCCTTTGGGAGACGAGGTGTTTGAGTCGTTCTTAGTGGTGGATTGCTCAGGACATGATGAGACTACTGACTGGATGGAGCGCAACAACATTCTAGTGGAGGTGGATTACGAGACAGCCCTACGATGGGATACAATTGGCCACGGTCAACAGATCGAGATGAAGCAAGCCGATGAGTACATAACGTTCTGCGCACAATAGGGAGGTAACATGCGAGTAATACTGGAAGCTACAAAAGATATGACCCTGGAAATAGATGTAACACACAGTCTACGTGATGAGTTCGGAGATCCTGTGTTTGCTGCTCAGCTAGGAATGGCTTCAGGAGTAGCGGCTTTCCTAGAGAGTCTATTAGGCCTCGTCGAGCCAGACCCCACCCTTGAGATCACAGACGATGACACCACAGAAACAATCGCTGAAAAGGTCTGCAAAAGCCTTGAGACTATGTTGTATGATGCAGCAGCGCATTTGCTCAGCGAGCAGGAGAATAATACCGAGGACTGGACAGATATGTTCAAGAGGCTTGGAAAGGATAGTCATGTTTGAGCTAATCCTGTTTGTGTTGCTGGGTATCGTCGGGATCATCGGACTTTTGCGTGGAGAAAAACCGAAGCCGCTGACCCAGAATCAGACAAAGGTTGCTGAAGCTGACGACCTTCTATCTGCCTTTGGCTTGGAACACCTGCTGTATTCCCCAAGACCCTATCCTGGAATAGATGAGGACCGTCGAGACGCTCAAGACGCCCTTTACGAATGGGGACTAGACGATACTCTGGTTCGGGACCCAAAGGTGTATCCTCAGTCCCACAGTCGATAAGATAGCGGTCATCGCGCTTTGAGACTATCTGGTGTGTACGGAAACGCACGCCCTTGGGGTTGTTCTGGCCCTCAATGTAGTACCTGGGTATCGGTTCTCCCCGAGGTATAAACTCGGCCACAAAGCCAGAGTGTGGGTGGCCATCCCTATCATTCCACGTAACATAGTCTCCAATATTCATACTCATATTATAGTAGGAGGTTGATGTGAAAGCAATTGTCTACTGTGGCCCGCCTGGTGCTGGCAAGAGCTACGAGATCAAAGCAGCCAACTTCCCTGAAGATACACCTATCCTCGACATGGCTAAGTACTACAAGGAGGTAGAGAAGCAGTACCCAACCCTCGATTCGTATGGTGCATACACTGAACGTATGGATCGTTTGGTGAATGAGTTGTTTACGCTTTCCCGTGATGACGAGGTAGGAACGGTGGTCATCGAGGGAATCTTTGCCCCGGCATCTCATAGTAGAGAGTGGTTGATACAGGCCTGCTTCGATTACAATATCGATGTGAACTTCGTGGCTGTGGACTTCAACCTGGAAGATCCTGTTCGCAGGATTACTGCAGACTATGAGAGAGATCATGATCGCAAGCGATACCTGGGCCGTCTAGCGTTGTTCTCTAAGTACGCTGATCGCTTTTGAGCAGGGTTGTGGATAGAGCTGCTTCGCAGTAAGGCTTGAGATTTGTATCAAGTACAAGATTGGCCAGCTCGGTTCAAGGGGATCATTCTGCGCATAAAGAATAACCTTACGCTAATGAAAAACGTCGTTGATGATGGGGTCTGATCCCCGCCCCATCACCAATACTCACTGTACATAATTCTTGAGCTGTGATGCGCTAAGTCGGAATAAGGAGGAATAACATGCTAGTACCTGTTACAAAGACAAAGTCTTACAAACTCGCGAGCGTATTGGACATGAGTATTGGCAAAAGCTATGTTGGTAACAACCAGCAAGCAATAATCAATACGTTACGTGAAGAGCTTACCATCCTGTGCAAGAAAGATCTCAAGGCACCAGACCTAGCTATAGCAGACTTCAAGTTTAACGGTGGCAATGTCATCGTCACACTTGGATGGATAGAGATAACATGATCATCAATGTCGTGTTAGAGATCGACACAGGTGACAGCATTGGAGGAGGACACGAAACAGATCTTGGAAACGTCCTTCGCTATTTCAATATACGCAAACAGCACCCCGTAGGCATTAACGGAACGCGTCTTCAGATCACTAGCTTTAGCGTTCAGCAAGTTACCGAGAACGAAATCGAGGAATAGCATGGCATACTGGACTAAGCAGTTAGCGGAGGTGAGCAAGTGAACCCAGGATATCTGTTTGACTTTGTCGTAGATATAGTGATAGGTTGTGTTGCCATATGTGGCGCGATGGGTGCGGGAATAGGAGTCATGCTTATCTGGCTAGCGATCACAACCCCAACCAAGCCCTCGTCAAGATAGGACAGCGAAGATAGCGGTGCTGGAAGGAGCAGAGGGCAGTCTATAAGCCCGAGGATAACCCCTAGAAAGCTAGTAGGCAATCAACCGAAAGCGAGTATGTGGGGCAAACTTCCTAAACGGAGTGGCGGGAGGGACCGATAATCCCAATGAGTCCACACCGAACAGTATCCATTATCAATGAATCCGTGGTATAATTTACACGAGAAGTGAGAGTAGGACTTGCGTCTATAGCTCAATCGGATAGAGCCCCTGCCTTCTAAGCAGGTGGTTGCTGGTTCAAGTCCAGCTAGGCGCTCTGAGTCTGAAACCGGGCATTCCCGGGTAGTAGGACTCATCCGGGGTTGTGGGATGAAAACGAGCGAGAAGGCCTCCAAACAAATAACAGGCCTCAAACACTCGTCAATTCCCACAATCCCATCAGCTGACCCGGCACGTCCGGGCGCAGTAACACCGCCGTCCTCAAGGACGTAGGTAGTCAAGGGGAGGAGCTACGATGGTCGTAGACTATCGTCCCAACCCGCCCAGAGATTGGTGCGGTGATGCTCTAGTAAATGATCGGGCCAAATCTGCGGTAAGAAGCACCTTGCATGAGCGGCAGATGAACCGGGGGAGCTTGCCCGATCAGATCCAAACCCTAATACCATAAGGAGATATACATGACGATTGAAGAAGCACTGGTGGAGTATGAGTCACGGCTGGTAATTGCTACGATACTATCGGAACGCAAGGAAGGCGGGAAGGAAGGGCTGACCGCTGAAGATATTAGCAATAAGCGTAAGGCTCTCATCTCAGCTATTGACGAGGAGCAATGTGGGTGGGCTGAGTGGGTTGAGGAGTTGTCAGGAGGATCGTAATGGACTCTTTGCTGATATTAGCCATTGGTCTGGGCGCAACTAGTATTTCTCTACTGGTATATGCAGTGGCATACGGTATAGGATTTTGCCGGGGCGCTGAGAACGCAACTGACTTCTACAAGAAACTTCATCGGTAACATATGTAAATAATGGCACACAATTTCGATACTTTGCTATGAGAACCAGGTCCACTAGGGCGCGTCACAAATTTCATCTGGATCTTGAGTATCTCAAAGAACTCTGGGAAAGCCAGGGTGGTATCTGTCCGCTTACTGGATGGGAAATAGAACTACCAATAAACACGACGGGGTTCAGGATAAAGCGCGATCCACACAACGCCTCTCTCGACAGGATTGACAACGATAAGGACTATGTAAAGGGTAACGTTCGATATATCGCATTGATCGCGAATCTTGCGAGGAACAGCTGGGACGACAAAGCGGTAATAGAGTTCGCAAGAAGTGTAGTTCAACAACACAAAACTTGACAGGTTGGAGTCCTGGCCGCCAGTCCTGTATCATAGTAGTACATGCTCCGCGTGGTCTAATGGCTAAGACAATTGCTTTGTACGCAGTGGATTCCTGGTTCGAGTCCAGGCCGGAGCTTTGGGTGGTCTGATAAACCACCACTTGTTAGATTCACGGAGTTGGGAGATCTCCGTCATCAAAACTCCCATAACCTTTCTGCGCACAAGGGGGTGAACTGAATCGATTCGGTGCCAAGATTACCGGGGAGACAGAAAAAGCCCTTCGCAAAGACTGTCCATGATCCAGTAGTGCAACATTGAAGACGCGGGTTCATTGCCCGCCACCTCCACATCATTATACCAAAGGAGATACCATGAGTGAACACGAAATTCTAACATACTCGACCTATCAAGTACGTGCACGCCGAGAGTCTCGTCTGATCCCCGGCGTGAAGGTTAACGTTGATATTGGTATACGATGTCCGCGCTGTGACAAGATAGGAGACAACATCGAACATCTAGAAACAAGGACCTGTGCCTGCGGTCTTATCATGGAACGCCGTGGCAATGCTCTATATATCAGCGAAGAGGAATAACTATGCCCGAAGTGAAAGTATCCTGTGAAGTCTACTCTCGCGTCGTCGGATTTCTACGTCCAGTCAGTGCGTACAACGAAGGAAAACAGCAGGAGTTCTATGATCGAGTAAACTTTCAGCTTCCCACAAAGGAGAAGCTGCTAGATGTTGTAGTCCAGGAGTAATATGATAGAAACACAATGGTCCCTTAACTACTACCGCGAGGTAAAACATCTCTACAATCGCTTAATGGACATGACTGGGCACTCGACACAAGATATGTATATCACAACTGGTAACATCAATGTTCCACTGACTAAGGAGGGCAACATGTCCTGGCGCTATACAGAAGAGGAACGGAAGAAAGCAGACATAGTCATGGCCTGCGTAGTTGTCGTCTTTAGCCTCATCGATATGGCAGTGGTGGGCGGGGCAGTATATCTTTTCCTGAAGATGCTCATGAATCTAGGAGTGATATGATTAACAGAGAAGGACTACATGGACACCCGTTGTACTTTGAACTCCTGGAGCAGCTTGAAGAGGAGTGTGATGCAATTCCAATGGAGAAGCATACATACGAGCGGCTTACTCTCCAGTTTGAGAGTTCGTGTTGGTGGGCAATCGAGGAACGTGAACCTGTCTGGTTCTATGTTGCTCTTGAGGGGTTGGGGTTCTTGATAGAGATATCTGGTGATAACGATGTACACCAGATCCTACAAGATATGGCGCAGCTACACAGCGACAAGAATGCAGGGTATGCTGGCCACCAGAACGAGAACCCACTAGCTAACTTCTATGCCTCAGAAGAGTACATAGGTATCAGCGCATATCACGGATGCCTCGTCCGTCTGTGTGATAAGTATGAGAGGATCAAACATCTTCGAGAGAACCCTGCCAATGACAAGGTGAACGAGTCAATCATTGATACTACTAGGGATCTCATTGCGTATGCATTGATTGCTGCTATTCTGCTAGAGGAGTCTGGAGAGGGAGACGAGGAATGAAGCGATGGATTGTTGTGTTGCTACTACTGGTTGTATTGGTGATGGCCGCTCCGGTGTGTGCTGGTACCTGTACGTTCACAAACGAGCTCAAGACAGAGGCTAGTGACTCTGACACAGAGGTTACTAGCCCAGATGGACTGGTAGTATGTGGGGTTCAGGTCAAGGCGGGACAGGGACTCTATACATTCTACGAAAATGGTGAGGATGGGTGCTTTAAGGTGGAAGGCCTGGGCACATCGAGTGTTACTGTATCAGAGCTTGGGAACCCCGGGTGTCATGATATCTCTCACATCAACTGGGGAAGCTCCGTAACGTCTGTCACTATCTCAGAGATCGACGCCAGAACTAACGTACAACTACTTGCTAGTATGGCTGTCATTGTCGTCATACTGATTGCAGGTATATCTTGGGTTGAAAGGAAGAAGTAATGGCGTACGGAATTGCCTTGAAGATGCGAGCGATCCAGCCTCATTCTGCAGTCGTGTTATTTGACGAAGGCTTCATGACCAATCGTGAGACTGGCCAGGTCTATATACACAACCGAGCCTATCGGCGTGTAGACAACGCGCTTGGTTCTAGGTCCTCTAAGCACAAGATGCAGAAACGGTTCGCGCACGGGTATTGGCAAGCCCGCAAGGATCGTCGTACGGCAGCTAAGATCTCACGCAGGAATACCTACTAGCTTTTCTGCGCACAAGGAGGGCAGATATGGAACTCTCAGACAAACAACTTAACATACTCGCGAGTGGCTTAATCGTCATCTATTACGTCGTCCTTGTTGTAGCAGTAATCGCGTGTATTTTAGTGGTTGTGGATACAGTTCATACATACACATCATGTTTGGAGACTTGTTGTGGGTAAAAGGACCAAGTCATGCCACAAGAAGAATAGAGTACTGTGGACCGCCCAAGAGGAGCATGATCTAGAGACAAACTATCCACAGCATGGATCTGATCTGCGATGGTGGCTTGACTCAACTGATAGATCTTGCGCTGCAGTAAGAAGCAAAGCATCACGGATGCACATCAAGTACGATCCTTACAGATAACAGAACTACTGCCGGTGGCATGATTGTGGTGCTAGGCGTCGAAGTCAACACCGGTATTACCTGCAATTTCGCAGGCCGCTACATAGTCTAAGGGCTATGTAGTATTAGCCGTCGGATCTACATTGAAAGAAGGTGCCAGCGGAGAACTATCCACCAAGTTTGACACAACGGATATGACATGTCCACAATCGCTGCGCACAAATCATCTAGCCCCAGTCCCCCCACGAGGTGCGCCGTGGATGGGGCGTAGCAATAGGAGATACTATGGCGAAGATCTATGTGTTAGAAGAGACTCTGTTTGGTCCACAATACACAGACCGCAATCTTGTCAGCGCGTGGCATACCACAAAACAAGCACACTCTGAGCTTATACGTATGCGCGAGCTTAGGAACAGCCAGAAGAACTATGCGTTTGAGTATATCATCCTTACTGTTGATCTTCACGATAAATAGGAGACGATGGAATGATTACGCTCAGCACTTATCCAGCGGCTGAAGAGCGACAGTGGCGAACACAAGGGTGGGAGTGGGGCTTTGAAGGCCCTCCATTCATCAAAGCAGAGTTCAAGGATGGCGAGAAGAAGACTATCACACTCGATATCTACCCCGACTTTGATGAGGATCTGTTCGATGATCCACAAGATCTACCTACTGCCTGGTGGAAACTGATGGAAGAAGCATGCGATGATTGCGAAGAGGCCCTCGGAGATCCCAAAGACGGTGAGAAGTGGCACTTCAAGGACATAGACACTCCCTGTCGATGGCGACCAGAGTCTGAGTGGGAAGCTTTGTACGAGCATGCCAGGAACAACAAGCTACACTGGTACTCGGATGATGAAGATGGTGGAATTATGGGTCTTGATGCACACATCGATCACCAACGATAAGGAAGACACCAATGAAGAAGGTGTGCTCTGTGTGTCACGTACCAAAGAGGTTATCGGAGTTTAACAAGCGCAGGTCGTCAAGCAATGGACGTAGATCAGAGTGTAGAGTTTGTCAGCACGCAGCATCGTTGGAGTTCCGCGCAGAACATGGCGATCAGATAGCTACTCGCAAGAAAGCAAGGCATGTACGTATACCATCAGATAGCATGGCTACCTGCAGGAAGTGTCCGAAGGATGGGGTGATTGGCACCCAGTTGTATCACCCGGGACTGGCTAAGTTCGCATTCAGGGATCTCAGACGAGATGTAGCACTGGGCCACATACCGAATGGATCACGATGGGAGTGCAACTCGCAGTTGTGGGAAGTACGCAGATCAAGACTACGCAAGATAGGTCGTATACTACGACGATAGGGAGGACAGAATGACTTACTGGCAAGCGTTGGTAGTAGCAATTGGGCTAGTGGTATACACGGTGTCCACATACGGGGCTATGTCTTTCATAGACATGATTGCAAAGTGGGCCGGTAAGAAATGGTCACCACTAAAGCATGTTGTATGGGTAGTCCTGGGTATACCACTACTCGCGGCATTGATATGGTCAACTGGAGTGCCTTATGGATAAGGAGACGAAGGCTCTACGAGTTATCTACTTGCGGCGTATGAAGAACCAACGCGCCGCTAAGATGATTGGATACATCGTCGCTGCTATAGCCGTTATCCTAGGAACATACGTATATGTATATAGGTATCGTAACCCCGACTTGTGTATCGACAGTCCCCCAACACAGTAGTATTGTGATACAGATAGGGATTGTTCTGCGCATAACAGTGGTTTTTTTGTACCGATGTGGTATCATTGCTGTACAAGATTCTGTCGTATAGGCGGGGTGTTGGCGAATGTGCAGGGTTTTGCTTAGAGCTGCTGCGCAGTAATACTTGGGAGTTGGAAGCAGGGCAAGAAAGTACCATTTTGGGTCAGTCAAAGCTCGTAGATAAGCTACGAGATAGACATTATGAAGGGCACTTAGGAGGTGCAAGATGAGTCGTAAGACGTTTGATGAGCTGTTTGTGCAGGCGAAGGTTGATGAAGCCCGTAAGGGAATCGCGAAGGATTCTGTGAAGTTGCAGTTGGAATCCGCCGTGCTTCAGATTCGTACTCAGAAGCTGAATGCAGAGCGTGTGATGGACTCTCTGTTCGTCAGTGTGAAGGACCAGAGCGTGCTCAGGATCGAGGACGTTCTGAATCAGATGGCCAACATCCGCGATTTGGAAGAAGCTGCAGCCGATCTCGCAGCCATCACCAATGACCTCTTCCCCACAGTCGAAGGCTAGTCGTAGACGCAAGCTGCTGCAGGGGGTGGATTTCTCACCCCCTACGCAGTCCCTCTCGATAGCAGGAACTACCCCAGAAAACCACGGCCAGGTGACAGGACCTTCGTCTAATCTCTTCGACTCGAAACTCGTTACACCAGACCTGAAGCTAGGTCTTGGAAAGTACGAGTATAAGGTAGAGCTGATCCCCGAGTACTCCATCACGATGGGGACAGTATGCGGCCTAACTGGGGTGTCTTGCAGCTACGTAGTTACTATCTTCAAGTCTATGGACGAGGCTAGACTGGCGGCACGAGAGGTTGCTTTTGAGCTAGCGAATACAGTACCCGGCGATCTCATCGCAAAGAGTAACGATAAGGTGAAGGCCGAGTGGCTAGTGCGTCTGTTGCAGACAGAACCTGCAATGTGTGAGACAGAGGACTTGTTGAACTGTATTCCAGCACACAAGCTTCTGTCATCTACCCATCAACCACATATGAACATCGTTTGGATGACGAAAGATCTTACACGAGCACTGGGCTGGTCGTCAATAGGTAAACCAATTCTATACGTTCAGTAGGAGGAAACATGTTGCGTATCGCAGGACAAGGAACCACGAAGACCGTTAGTGTCAACCCGGGCACCACACTTGAGGATGCCCTCAGTATGGTTGGCCTGGAATATCTACCCACCATCTCGTACCGAACATCAGAGGGAACGCTGAATCGAACATCAACTGTTCCCACCAGCGGCGTAGTTGTGTTCGCAAAGGCGGAGGCAAATGGGTCTGTGTCTGTTTTGCCTAAATCAGGGCAGTAGGATTGGCGCTAACTCGCTGAACCTATTTCTATGCGACGAGCACTATTTCTATGGTGCTCGTCTTCTTTTGAACGAGTTCAATGTACGGAACTGGTTTGAAAGCGAAGAGTTTAGGTTTAACGTACCAGGTGACATCATCTACAAGGATGATCTGTATGAGTTCCCAGATATACAGGTATCAGTCGGACGTAGGGATGGCTGGACATACGTACATATGGATGGTACTGATGAGAGTGAACATCCGCATCTGGACTCGGCTGGAGAGATGTGCCTTGGAGGCAATGGTGATCTTCTACAGAAGTACGCTGAGCAAATGAACTGGGAATCGTTCTATGCAATAGCGCTCATTTCTGGAGGATTGTATACGCAAGACGACGCCTTCAGACCATTAGTCACTTGTGAAGCTTGTGATGCTGGAGATCAAGAGATGATTGTGTGCCCCAACTGCGGGGCCAATGTATGTGTGTACTGTTATCATTCGGAATTAGAGGTTTGTGCCCTATGTGCAAACAAGTGCTCAAACTGTGGAGGTGTTTATGGTGAAGCTGACAAGGGGATGGCGTGCGATCTTTGCGGGACGGAACTCTGTCCCAAATGTGCCTACACCGAGTACGACGAAGAAACGGATGAAGCCATTGGTAGGGTATGCTCATACCATGCAACCTACGACAACCGGGGCGTTGTTAGATCTACCGGCAAATTTGTTCGCGGCCCTGACGAAGTGGCAGGCCGCGCACCTGGCGGAGATCTCGGGGTACGGACTAGTGACGGAGGGGAGAGTCAGGAAACTGTGGCTGACAGCGAGGGGGACGCCCGGAGGAGTGGAGACGAGCGCAGCATCCCATTCTAAGGTGCTGCTACAAGCTATTGAGGCAGGGTATGATTACCTGAACCTCCAATGGCACACACACTACAACCTCACACCATACTTCTCGTCCACTGACAACCGTGCACAAGAAGAGCTATGCGAGGAAGCTGAAACACAGCAAGAGATGTACTACCTATGTTTGGACGGGATGTCAGCGGTAGCAAGACTGTTTGATATTCCAGGTAAGACATACGTGGATGGGTCTGTATCAATCGACGGGGTAATTCTACCCGGTAAAGAGGAAATATCGTTTGGAGGTGGAGGATATGGACCTGTCTCGACAGGCTTTACTCATCCCAGCGCACGCAATAGGGGAACTAACGTTCTTGATAATAGGGCTAGGGTCAATCGGGTCGAATGTCGCGAATGTCTTGAGCAGAATGGGTGCAAGTACGCAGACCTGGTACGACAGGGATATTACTTCTCTGGAAAATGTGGCTCCGGCTTTTTCTGGCATCAACTCAATTGGTGATACGAAAGTAGACACCGCGTATGCCAGGATACAGCAAGACCTCGGAGAAGAGGAGGTCAAGAATATCAGAGCATATCCATACTTCTATAAGAACCAACGCGAACACGCCGACATCGTCATTGTCGGCGTGGACAGTATGGAGGTACGCCGGGAGATCTGGGCTAACAATAGGATCGAAGGCTGGAAGCTCTGGATCGACGGTAGAATGGGTGAGGACCAAGCTGGCTTGTATATCGTTCGAGAGAATGACGACTATGAATGGTATGAGGAGAGTCTAGCTCGGCCAGGTGCGGAGCTAATGTGTGGAGAGAAAGCTACAGCTCCCATCTGCGCAGGTCTGATACCCGGTATGGTAGGCTCTGTCATCATGCGGTATGTGAACGGACTAACCGTACCGCAAAGTATCTTCGTGAAGATGCTACTGGACTTTGGGATGTTCTTCTCAGTAGGAGAGGGGGAAGTATGCTCTGCAACAGACGATACTACGTAAGTGTAGACGATCTGGAGATTGAGATCCCCGTCGAGTTCCACGGAGAGCTTGACGACGATCTATGGAGCTGGAATGGCGAGGAGTTCTCATATGCTGTTCCAGATCTGGAGTCCGGGTGTGATCCTGATTCCACCGAGGAAGATGTTATAGCTTGGGGACTCGGTGACGTATGGTGTGTGATTAAAGTACGGACAGATGTCAATGGAGTAGCAAATACATCTAGTGCTACATGGCCGTACTTTGGACGTGAAGCGGCAAGTAAAGAGGTGAATGCATGAAGGTAGTCGGAGGAGTTAACTGGTACGAGTGTCCTCAGTGTTCAAAGAAAGACGAGCGCCGATTTGTGCGCGTGGCCTTTGACATCAGAGACCTGGGATTCATCAGAGTGTGGGGTCTCAAGAAGAAACTGTCGTGCCCTAGTGGGCACACCCACATGGTAGATATCACAGGATAGCTATGAACCTTATAGCCTTCGTCATATAGCTAATAGGAGCGGCGTTCATTGTTAGTGAGATCACAGTAGAGAAAGGTCTAGTACTGGTGCTGTGGTCGCTGTTGTTTGTCATAGGGACAGTTGCGGATAAGAAAAAGTGGTGGTGAGAGCTAGGCTATCGCCTAGTAGTAGATAAGTTACTTAGTTCAGGGAGGAAAGAATGTCGTACCAGAAGATCGTTTTATTCGGGAATCTTGGCAGGGACCCAGAAATGCGCTATCTTGACGATGGAACAGCTGTTACATCGTTCAGTATGGCGACGAACCGTCGATGGAAGAACACAGATGGATCGAAGGGTGAAGAGGTTGTGTGGTGGCGCGTGACTTGTTGGCGTGGGCTAGCAGAGGTCGTGGCGCAATACCTCACCAAAGGCCGTCAGGTGTTGGTTGAGTGCCGCATGAGTCCTGAGAAGGGTACTGGTAGTCCCAGGACCTGGCAGGACAGTGAAGGAAACTGGCGTGCCTCGTATGAGGTTGTTGCCAGCAGTGTTATCTTCGGCGGCAGTGCTGGAGATACACCCAGCGAGAGTGGTCCTACGGCTGGGCCAACAGAAGAAGACGAGGTTCCCTTCTAGGGATCTTTGATCTCAACGACAGAGGGCGAATCGATCACACCCTCTGTCGGTCTTCCCATTTGTGGGATGAAGATATGAAGTTGAGGACCACCGGATGCCTGGATGGGGGTACTACGTGCTCCCATCTTGGCTATCTCTAATACGAAAGCTGCAGCAGCAGTAGAGTTCCCCTTAGCCTCTCCTCTGGCTACCATTGCTTGATGAGTCACAATGGATTGAAGCTCATCTAGGGCTGTGATCTGCGCTGCGTCAGAACGTACATCGTGGATGTCTGCAAGGTAGGTAGTAAGCTTACCTTCGCGGAGCCAACGTGTGGTAGCTTGGTAATTGAGACCAAGCTCTTCACAAGCCTTGCGCGTACTAACACCTGGGTGTTCTGCGCGGAAGGTGAAAAGCTTTATCAGATGACCTGCGATGATTTCATCATCGAGCTGGGCAAGTTCGTTTGAAGTCATGTACTTATTATACCATACACCTGTCACTTTACCAGGCTTGGTACTCTTGCAATCAATGACAAACGATGTATACTGTACATATGAATACACACAACGAAGTACACACATACATGAGGATGTACCAACAAGCACACGGTCAACCACCTACGCTGAGAGAGATCAAGGACTCCTGCCAACACCTGAACTGGAGAAGCAGCGCAAGGTATGCAATCAACGCACTCATATCACAGGGACGTGTCACTATTGTAGCGCCAATGAACTATGGAAGGAGATATAGCGCAAATGACCAACGAGGCAACAGTTAGGCACGAATTGCGCAATATGCTGCGCTATCACTACGGGCTATGGCCTGATCACTGGCCCGATATTCCAGGGACCAAACGCCCTGGCCGACCAGATCTCATCGTCATGAACCCACGAGGACCAGGATTCTACATTGAAGTTAAGACGTTGTATTATAAACGCAACAAGTCATTCGGCTTCGATAGGATTGAACAGTCACAGCGTAATTGGTTGAGTACTTGGGAAGAGCAAAGACACGGTGGTAGCTGGCTTGCTATTGGAGTCATTGGAGCACCAGATAAACGTAGTACATTCGTGATCCCGTGGACATACTGGCAAGCACTAGAGGATCTCGTCAAAGAACACCAGCACAGTTTACCATACGTAGCAGGTAAGGGATTCTCTAAGCCTATGCAAGAAGACCGTCTAGACTTCAGATTGATCAATGACTTTAAGCTAGACCGCGTACCCCCGTCAGAAAGAAAACACCTAGACTCAGGATGGAGATTCAAGGAGGAGGAACCGTGGCTGAGGAATTATCAATCGCGATAGGAAACAACTACCCAATATTCCAGACATCCGACATGTCAAAACTTGTCGAGATAGCACTGAAGGATCTACCCTCCGATATCGAGGAAGAGTCACAAGCAGTAGCCTGGGTGGTCAAGCGTATACTTGAGCTTGGACAGCAGGGAAGACACAGACAGCGTACTATCCAGATGGCACTGGTGTCCTGGATTGCCAATGGAGACATGGGCAGGATATATCAGGCACACCCAGAACATTACCCAGATCTACGTAGCTTTCTCAAATCGGTTGGTACAAGAGAGAAAGGTAATCAGCTGTCACCGTCAACCATCACAGAGATGGTCACGGTGGCAGATATTTTCGTTCCCTTCTGTCAGGACAACGATATTGAGTTCCAGCACTTCATTGCTACGGATCTGTGGACTAAGGCGCGTGAGGCAATGACAGCTATCAAGGCTGCTATTGTTAAGGACGATGCTGTTAGTGTTGTTGCGATCTTGCAGGATGTAGTCGAGCTTCCTTCACGAGATGCTGTGAGAGAGAAGTACCGCTCTAGGAGTAACGAGAAGTTTGGCAGGTCTGACCTTATCCTTGGGAACGGTGTATCTGTTGTGGTCACTATCGTGCCAACCAGCAGGATCAGCGATATCAAGCGTGCTCTAGGTAGATACACAGAGTGGGATGCGTTCGCCAGTGGTACCATCAACCGTATCATCGTCAATACAGGAGGAACCAATGGAGACGTACACCAAACTTGATATCAAAGAGATTGCCTACGAGCTAGGCGAGCACTTCAACAAGCATGACTTGGATGGATACACTGGTAGGTGTGTCATCTGTAACACCCGTGTTGGCCAGCAAGTCAATGAGTGCCCAGGCTGTGGTACGCCGGTAGTGTGGCTGAACTCTTCTGTATGGACCTCTCTATTCGGTAGTGGGAAGATGCGTGTACGTGAACTAGATGCGGTACCTGCTAATTGTACTAGTGGCAAGCAGCTTCTTAGTAGATGTAGAGCACTAGGGTTTGCTAATCTTAAAGAGAGAGACGATTGGACGAAGTTTGATAGAAGGTTTGGTCAGGCCGAAGCTGAACGAGTGATAGAGTATGTGTTCAAGGCAGACAAGACCTACGGGCGTGGTGCTATGGCGCACGCTATGGCTATCGCACGCAAGAAGCTACGCGAGAATCCCCTGTCTACTACTATCAAGAGAGAGGACACTGTCACGAGCATGAAGGCGTGGCAGGAATGAGCCTAGTAGAAGACTATCTAGCCGTACTGTGTAGGATGCCAGGTGAGACTAACGAAGAAGCACTCATTAGGTTCCATACATACTATCAAAGAGCACCAGCTGGTGATGCAGAAGCGGGCTTTGAGTTTCTAGAACAGCAAGCGTTCCGTGGTATCTCTGTTACACCTAGAGTCCTGCTTGCTGCAACTGGTATAGAGGTATCACAAGAAGGGCTGACGCCAGAGTCGACTCAGTTCTTCTTCGAGAAGTTCGTGAAAGAGGATGAGCGCAAACGGGTACTCCTGGCTGGTCAACAGCTTCTCAAGATAGCTGATGGTCAACCAGGCAGTATTGATGACGTTATGGCAGCGGTTAACGTGAGCGATGTCAACAAGCAGACTGCGCTTACAATGAGCGATCAGACCGCCATCGGTCTCAAGCTCTACAGAGAGCGTGTAACCGCATTAGCTGAAGGGAAACCCAGGGTTGCGTTCCCTTGGCCCAAGCTGAATGAGTGGGTCCCGTTTATTTACGATGACGACATGATTCTGCTTACTGGTAAGTCCAAGACAGGCAAGTCATCAGCGGCTCACCAGATAGCGATGTATAATGCTAGTCGTATACCAGTACTATACTTCCATAACGAGGACAACCAGCTCAAGTTGTTCCTGCGCAGAACAGCACAGTCTCAGCTAGGACTAGACCCTGAACTCAGGGGTCCTGCCCTGGCAAGTACACTAAGTTACCGAGACCTCCTCTCACACAACGTAAAATCTGATGCTTTCATGAGTCAGATTGAACGTAATAGCCAAGACTTACTGAACCACATGCATGACAACATTACGTATGTGTACTGCTCTGGATGGACAGCAGAACAGATCATCCATGAATGGAGACGTATCAAGTCAGTGCAACCACTAGGCCTCGTCATCATCGACTACCTCAATAAGATCGAGTCATATGCAAAGATAGGTAAGATCGGCACAATGGCCGGTGCAATGGAGTACAACGTCGAGCTATTCAAGCGCGAGGCTGGGCGCAAGGGACAGATGACAACGTGCGTGCTCGTACAGCAGGAGAACGAGAGTGGTACAACACGAGATACCAGGTCCAGCTATATCAAGAGCCAGGTACATGTCTCGTTCACACGGGACACCAACGAGAACGGAATGAGATTACAGGGTAGCATCGCTATCCTGCGTGCTAATGATGGAATGACAGGGAGAATCGAGGCTCGTTTCATGCCTGAGTATATGATATGGATAGCCTAGCTAAGGAGATTAACATGTGGGGAATTACTTCTGCCATGGCGTGTTCTGCTATGGTGTTGACCGGCCGACTGATCATGTATTGGAATGGACACGAGCAAAGAAAACTATCGAGAGAGCGAATGGCAACAGTTTACGGACAGGGCTTGACCCCTGAAGCCCTCCGTATTAAGGCTGAGATTATAAAGGCAGAAGAAGAGAAGGATGCGCTAGCTGGCATGCTAAGAGAGAGACGATGAAGAAAAATGGCTGGCCTAAGATTGCAGGACTACACACAGTGCTGCTGGGTCTGCACGGGGCTGACCTGTTGACGACTTCTATGGTGTCACCTGGACAAGAGGCCAATCCGCTTATGAGAAACCTGTGGATTAACGGAGGCTTCAGTATGATGATTTTAGCTAAAGCAGCCTCATGGATGCTTATGCTTGCTTACTATCTAGCCATACTAAAATGGTTACCCGGATTCGAGAAATCAATATGGGTAAGTCAGTTCATTGGATTGGTTGCGATGGTTGCATTAGTTGGATGGAATATTCATATGGTGTTTTAGAATTGCTAGGAGACCGGTAGATATGGATAGCGTAAACATACTGTATGATAGAGTAATCATTTGGGGCGGCACTGGTATTTGCAAACAAGCTAAACCTGTCATCGAGCACTATGGCTCGAAGGTGATAGCTATCTTCGATGACACAGACATAGAGCCACCCTTTGATGATGTACCACTATACAAGGGGTGGGAAGGCTTTGCGAAATGGCGACAAAAGCTCTATAGAGAACATGATCTATACAACAACATAGGCTTCCTGGTTGCCGTTGGAGCACCACATGGAGAAGCCCGCCTACGTATTCATAATCAACTCAAGCACGAGGGACTGTTACCCATCACACTGTGTCACCCTTCGTCCGTCGTCTTCCCAGATGTAACTATAGGAGAAGGGTGTCATATCATGGCACATGCCGTACTTGGTCCTGCTGCTGTCTTGGGTAAGCAGGTTCTCGTCCATACCAGCGCTAACATCACACACGACTGCGTGCTGGAAGATTGTGCCACCGTTGCTCCTAATGGCACATTGTGTGGAGACGTACATCTTAAACCCAGGGCATGGGTATGTGCTGGTGCCACAGTGCTACCAGGGCTTACCATTGGCTCCGGTGCCGTTGTCGGCGCAGGTGCTACCGTTACTCGTGATGTACTGGCAGGCGAGGTCGTAGTAGGAATCCCAGCTAAACCCCTACACCGCAAAGTGTGATGTATCTAGATCTCTCTAGGTATAGACTAACCTCACGAAAGCGTGGGGGTCAGTACTCGGGGCAATGCTGGTATACTGGCGAAGGGCGCGATAGATTCACTATTGAGCCTAATCCACCAGAGGGTGGGCCTCCACGCTGGTTCTGTAGAGCATGCTCCTTTTCATGCGGCCACGGATTCTCGGGTGGCGCTACAAGATACGGTACATTCCACGATAAGCAGGCACCAGAAAGGCCCAAGATGAAAGCAAGGAAGAACGTCGTCACCCTGCAAATGGTAGAGACCTACGAACGATTCCTAGATGACAATGGCCTGGAGTACCTGAAATCACGCGGTATCAGCGAGACAACAGCTCGTCATTTCAGACTAGGAATGGTAGGTGGAGTATACATAACCATACCGTGTGTATACACATGGAAGGATAAGGTTAGATGTCAGGCAATCAAGAAACGCTGGATCGAGAAACATAGACCAGCAGATCAACCAGCATACCTCGCACTCCCGGGCAGTAAGACCAAGGCCATCTTCAACTTCAACATCCTCCAACAAGATCGAGAGTGGGGTATCATAGCCAACTCTCTATTCGATGTAATGCTGTTGCATGAACTAGGTCTGCCTGTGGTTGGACCGTTTGCAGGTGAAGCCTCTTGGGATGATGAATGGTTCAAGTATATCCACTGGGAAACAGTGGTTAATCTTGGCGATTGGGACGATGAGATTGAGCCCATTCAAGATGGTGGCGAACCTTATAGACCTGGAACGTTGTTCATGCTTGCCCGCGCAGTAAAGCTGCGAGGCAATATTATTCAGAATGTTATTAATGTCTACCCTCCGAATGGGGCTACGGATGTGAGCAGGGCCTGGGAGAAGGGTGAAGATATCAAAGCGTGGATCAATAGCTTAATAGGAGGTTAGCATGGCTTCGAGAGATGAAAAGAATTACTGGATGAGATTCTTTGCAAACAAACAGATAGCTAAGATGGAACTGATGCGTGAGTCTTTCTCGACAGAGCGAGGGCAAATTAAGAAGGATGTCCTAGCCAAGAGCGGGAAAGCACAGATACTTGCAGAACTCACACGTATTGGTGTGCAAATCAAAGACCTCCAAGACGAAGCTATCAGGCTTGCCAGAGGAGAGGGTGTCTATGCACGAGGGATGTCTAATCCAACCCGCTATATAGAGAAAATTAGCAGGAGCGTAGACAGGCTGACTGAAAAAGCTCTCGCAAGCTTTGATCAAGCACACGGTATCCAAAACAAACATGAGATCAACTCGAAACTGCGCAGAAGGATGTTGGCAGCAACCACAGACGTTAAACTATCACAGCTGGTAGAGGTTCTAT
>Ga0208769_1000025_pt1 | contig 84368 bp, 86 predicted proteins | sample AntAceMetag02UKC_FD_184768 | JGI IMG/M metagenome (GOLD analysis project Ga0208769, IMG submission 184768) | Saline lake microbial communities from Ace Lake, Antarctica- Antarctic Ace Lake Metagenome 02UKC (SPAdes) (version 2) | ecosystem: Environmental > Aquatic > Non-marine Saline and Alkaline...
CTCTTTTCACGATCTCTGACTTAATCTTTTTAAGATGTTCTACTCCATACATTAAATCTCCAAAAGAAATATTTTTCATTTCTAACTCAGAAATATTAGCTTCTTTTAAAAATCTTTGCGCCACCCTAAAAATAATAGTAAATTCTTTACCTAAAATATCTTTTCGAATATCACGTTTTTCAATCACAAATTGCAAATAATCAACTAATTTCTTTTCTTCGCTATTTAAATCCTTTTTATAAGTATTTAATTTTTCAGAACGAACCTGTCTTTCTTGATCTAATTCAGCCAATTTAACTTTTATCTTTTCAAGAGTATTAAATTCTCCATATTCTTCATTTAAATAATTTTTTATTTCTTCTAACGTTGGAACAAGCATATGACCCACAGGGAAAAATTGACAAGTATGTAACAATTCATTTTCTGGAGTATTTTTTAATTTTAATTCTAAATAAATTCTCAGTCTTCTTTTATCAAATGACTCTTCAACTGCCTCCATTCCGTGTCCCCACAACTCTTTGAATTTTTTATCCTCAAATTTTACATTATTGTTAGCTAATAAATCTTGGCACAACTCTTCATCAAAAAAACCCGTAAATAAAGCTCGGGTCTGACCATAGATAGCCGCGTCTTTTATTTTAATCATTTTAGCAAGCAATTCTTCTTCACTAGCCTGCTCAATATATTTATAAGTTAGTTGATTGTAGATCTGTTCAACTTCTTTTTCATAATCTGCATACTGCTGACTTATTTTCTCAGTAATCTGAGGATCTTGCCAATAATCACCAAAAATTTCCCGAGACATACTAAATAAAACATCAAAAGTTAAAATACAGACTCCCTCAGTTTCTTTGCCAAAAAAATAAACCAACATCGGGACTGGTTTTCTGTAAAATTCTGTGAAATATTTATCCAAATTATGAAGCGAACCCTCAATAAAAAAACTAACATTATTAATGGGTGGCCAAATCTTCTGCCCAGCCACTCTGCTTTTAAATTTTTCAAAAAGTTTAGACATTATTTTAAAATCTTAATTATCCCTTGATCAGCATCAACTTCAACCTCCATACCGTCTTTGAGGACTTGAGTCGCTATCTTAGTGCCAATCACACAGGGTTTCTTCAACTCTCGACTGACAATAGCAGCGTGACATGTTATGCCACCCTCATCAGTCACAAAAGCCGCAGCTTTTTTCATAGCTGGTAAAAAATTAGGCATTGTCATAGATGCGACTAAAATATCACCCTCTTCAACTTTATCTAATTCACTACTAGACTCTAATATTTTTACTTTTCCTCTGACTTTGCCAAGCTGTGCTACTTGGCCTTTTATTTCAGTAACGTCCTTATTATCTTCAATTACTAATTCTATATTTAATTCCTGACATATTTTATCAATCCTGCCAATATATAATTTACCCTGTTTCATAATAAAACCTGATTTTCGAAATTTAATTTTCTCTAAATAATCTACTTGTTCGACCTCACCTCCCCAGACCTCTTCTGGTAAAACGAACCTACTCATCCCTTTTAAATACGGATAATTATTTTCTAAAAATTCTTTAATCACTGGTTCTAGAGCTTCGTTGTATTCTTGAGTTTTTTCTCGAGCCTGAAAAGCCATTTTTTTTAATTCACCATCAACATTTTCTAAACTAGGAATAATAAACACTAGACCAATATGGGCATAAAATTCACAATATAATTCAAAAACTTTTTTAAACTCAATTACATCTTGGGGGATCTTTTCTTGTTTAAAATACGGCAACAATTCTGTAAACATTTCATAAAAATGAGCCAAAGCTTGTTTTGTTTTCTTAACATCTTGAGCATAATTAGCCACCAAACCAAACATTTTTTCTATATAATTAACAGGATAAAAATTTTCTACCAAATTTTTACCTTTATACACCATAACTATCGTATCCATATTTTCGCCCAATAAATTTACGACGTGTCCACCCATCATCAAATGCCAAGAATATACCCTAAAAAGTGAATATTCACGAGCATGCTCTTTATATAATTTTTGCATTGATATATTTTGCCTTATTTTAGCCAAATTATTTATTAATACTTATTAACATTTTATCACTAATAAAACAGATTTGTAAGCTTGACTAATATAAAAATTAATGCTTAAATACAGTATCAACTGTACATTTTATTTGCTAAACCCTAGGAGGATAGATAAATGCGAAACTTGATTGTTTTAACGACCGCTGAACACAATACCGGACCCAAGGCCACTGGCTACGATGGTAAGTTGACTGACGAAGGAGTTGAGCAACTCCGAAAGAAGGTCTTGCCGGTTGTTAAGGGAATGAGCGACCTCGTTGTTTTGCGAGGCTCAGGCATCCGTCATCAAGATACCGCGTTAACCGTGGGTATTGAAAACTTTGCTCAGAAAAACAACATCCTCGGCAACGACCAAGCGATCGCCTCACTTGTAGCCTACGGTGACTTGGAACGTTACCAAGAATTTATTGACGAGATTCAACGTATTCTCAAGTCCACTGATAGGCAAGCAATCATCATCACCGACCCGATCTATCTCCTGCTTTTGCACTGGTGGCAAATGTCTGCCAACAGACAGAAAATGATCGGCGGTCTCGGCGACTTTATATCGAGCGTTATTTACGCTCACAACAATTTCGGAGGTCTGCCGGACCTGCGACCCGGAAAGTTAATCGAACTCGAGATCGATCTCGAAAAATAAATGTTCTTTAGAAAAATAAAAACACCCCGTACTGTAATAGTACGGGGTGAATTTATTTTATATTTTATTCTAAAGTTGTAATAGTCGCTTCAGTCGGAACGACAAAATATGACTGTGGCTTGACCACCATATTAAACTTATTAAAGGTAATGGTAACTAGATCTTTAATTTCTATTTTCAAAGGTAAACCATTGTCTTTTCTCAGACAATGAGTTGTGTTTTCAGAAATTTCAAAACACGCTGCTTCAATACTATCAATCACTTGATCTCCCAAATACTGATAACTTCTATCTTCTTTTGCCAAACCCTCTTGTAAAGATTCATCAAAACCTAAAATATCTAGCTCAGTAGCTGAATTTGAAACAACCACACCCTGATTAAGTAATGAATTATAGGTAATGACTCTTCCAGTATTAATATTAAAGTAATTTAAAACATCAACATCGTCAATATTTTCCACGGTTACCATTGAATCGCCTTTCCGACAAATCCATTTGTTTGAATTGTTAGCTGTATCAGGGTAAACATCATGTCGATTAAAACAATAACCTTCTAACTTCTGAATTTTGTAAGCAAAATTAAGGTAAAGCTGTTCAGCTACATAGCTTTTTCCTGCACTATCAACTAAAGGATTGTGACTGTTGTCAAGTTCTTCTTTGTCAGAAAATCCATCCCCATCAGAATCTTTATTTTTAGGGTCTGTTCCATAAATTTCTGTTTCTTCATAATCAGTTAAACCATCGCTATCACTATCAACTTTGTCAGACAAATTAACCCAAGTGTCATAGGCTATAATCTCTTCGGTAACAACATCTTGATCTTGGCTCGAAGGCAAACTCTCCGCAAATTCAATATTTTCTTCTTTGTCTTTAAAAATAAAAGTATAAATTATAATCCCAGCTACTGCTAAAATTAAAACTGCTAAAACAATCCAAATAATTTTTGTTTTTAATTTCATTTTTATTTTGAAAACCAATAATTAATTAAATCTAAATAACGCTTGTTTATCTCATGAGCAGCTTGATCTTGAGTTATTTTTTTATCACGAAATCTTTCCAAGGGTGACTGAAAAATAGTTCGACCAATTGCAAAACCAATTACCTGAGGATATTTTTTAGCAACCTTCAACCATCTTTTGACTTGAGCTAAGCCACCACCTCTACCAAGAATTATTATTTTAGACCTTACCCCACAAGCAGCCACCACCTTGCCGATTCCTCTTTCAAAGCCTTCAAGCTTCCAAACAACAACGTGTAAATCTTTTTTTAATTCAGAAATAGCATCAATTGTTCTTTTCAGTCGCAAAGTTTTATCATAAGCTGAGACACTCCTCACGGCCTCTAAGTCATCTTTGGTAGGAGGAACAAGCAACTCGAGTATTAACTTAAAATCATTTTTATGACAAAAATTAGACAAAGTCTTGAGTCGATCAATTTGTTGAACATTGATCTTAACATTTTCAGGATTATACCTAACTAAAGCTTTAACATAATCAGGCTTAATTTTTTTTAAATGTTCTGCAAAATTATTACCAAATTCAAACTCAAAAATTTCTTTTCCTGACTTTTCTACCGGGATAGCTAAAATAATTTTATTTTTCTTAGCATCTTTAATAATTTGTCGACCATATTCTTCATCTACCAAAATCCCTAAAGAATTTTGACAATCACTTTGTTGCCAAGCTTCCAAAAAACCTTGATAAACAATATTTTTTAATTTTATAATATTCTTCTTTTTCTTAGCTTTAACTGGTAATTTGTAACCTAAAATATTAGTAGCAAATGAGCTCCGATGATCAAAAGGTAAAATTAATAAACTTTTTTTCGGCATCTATAATTTTTTATTGCTAGTTTTATAAAACATAATATAATTATCTTCATCAATCCTAACTAATGAAGGATCTGCTGTCAGACCATTTTTACTGCTAAAAATCTCACCGGTATTTTTATAAGTCAGACCATCTATCGATTCCCAAATTTTAATCCCATTAGTATATAGATAAAACTTTTTATTGGCTTCATCGTAATAAGAATTTGGAATACCTCCGCCAGTTAGAGCTGTACCTTGATATTCAAATTCTCTACCACCAGAGCTAGTCGCCACACAAGTTTCTTGACTACCCACCCCAGCGTATAGATAATATGTTCCGTCAACATACAAAACATCAGGATCAAAAATATCAGGATATTGAAAAACTGGTCCTTGCTCTTCAAAATTGATCCCATCTTCTGAAGTCGCTAAATAAATAGTATTAGTCTGGCTAGGGTCTTCGGCTGAAATAATATCAAGATAATACAACCAAACTTCTCCATCTGGAGAAATAAAGGGATCTGGATCAACCGCAGTCTTGTCTCCTAGACCACTTATCTCAACAAATCCTCGTTTACTCCAAGTCTGACCTTTATCAGCTGAGGTGACTAAACCAGTTTGTTCTTTAATACCGTTTTGAGTAACATCCACAAAATATACCCAGACTTTATCCTGCCAATATATCGCTCCAGGTACAGATGCATGCTCAGCTAAAACTCGACCATCATCCACAAAATACAAAGGGCTACTCCCAAAGGCTAGAGAAACAGAGTCATTATATGGCCCTTGATCCATGGTTGACCAATTGTAAATTTTATTATTTTTAAAACTATTTTCTACTTTATTAAGATTTTGGCTATTTGTTGAAGATACGTTTTGACAACCACTTAACAAAATTACTAAAAACAAAGCGCTAAATGAAAATATAATTTTTTTAAACATTATTTTAAATTTAATTGCTTATACTATACCATTTTTTTTAGATAACTGCTACAATGTCTGCATATGGAAAAAATGCGCTTACAAAAATATTTGTCTAGTCAAGGCATAGCTTCGAGAAGAAAATCAGAAGATCTTATTTCTCAGGGGATAGTAACTATTAATGGCCAAACTGCTCAACTTGGTGACAAAATTGACCCAGCCAATGATGCTATTAAGGTTGGCAACAAACTAATTTCTACTAACCAGACAAACTCTACACTAATTTATCTAATTTTCAACAAACCAGCGGGCTACGAGGTCACCCGAAAATTTACTCCCAACAAACAAAACGTCTACGAGCTTTTACCAAAAAAATTGGAAAATAAAATATGGCCAATTGGCAGATTGGACAAATATTCTTCAGGACTTTTAATCTTTACTAATGACGGTGAACTAACTCAAAAGCTAACTCATCCCAAATACGAGCATGACAAAGAATATTTAGTTGAATATACTGGGGAATTAACTGAGAATAAACTCAAAAAAATCCAACATGGTATTAAAATAGAAAACGAAACTTATAAATCAGATAAATGTAAAGTTGTGAGACCTGGCCTTCTTAACATCACTCTTCATGAAGGTAAAAACAGACAAATCAGAAAAATTCTTGAAGCCTTGGGCTTAAAAACAACTCTTTTACATCGTATTCGGATCGGCAAACTCAAAATCGGCAAACTCGCCTCAGGTAAATTTCAGACTATTTCTAAATCAAAAATTATTTAGAGAAATATTTTAACTCTGGTCAATAGCGAGTTATCCACAGAAAAAAATCAACCAAAAAACAGCCTCATTAAATTACTTGAGCTGTTTTTTCTTGAGCTACTGTTTTCGAAGACGGATATGACGAGGAGTTACTTCGAGGTATTCATCTTTCTTAATCAAGCTCAAACCATTTTCTAAAGTTAGAGTAATAGGCGGAGTCAATTTTATAGCAACATCAGCAGCAGCTGCTCGCATATTAGTCAGATGTTTACCTTTGATAGGATTTACATCCAGATCATTACCTTTTGAAACATTTCCAATAACCATGCCAGTATAAACGTCAATATTAGGTTCAATATATAATTCGCCTCTTTCTTGAAGATTAGCTAGAGAGAAAGCCAATGTCTTCCCGGCCATCATTGAAACCATAGACCCCAAGAAATGCATCTCGATCTCACCAACATGTGGCCGAAAACCTAAAACCCGAGAGCAAATGATACCTTCACCGCGAGTATCGATCGTAAATTCATTTCGATAGCCTAATAAACCTCGCGTTGGTATCTCAACAATAATTCGAGTATGATTTAGCTCTGGCCTCATCTCAGTAACCGTCCCTTTACGCTTGGCTATTTTTTCGATAACCACACCCGAAGATTCATTTGGAATATCAATTGTTATTTCTTCAAATGGCTCAAGCTTTTTACCATCTTCTTCTTTGATGATTACTTGTGGCTGAGAAACCTGAAGCTCATAACCTTCCCGACGCATATTTTCCAAAAGAATCGCAATATGTAATTCACCCCGACCATATACCTTATAATAATCAGTCGCGCTAAAATCAATTTTAAGACCCACATTAACTTCCAATTCTTTTTCTAATCTTTCTTTTATCTGACGGCTAGTTACCAATTTTCCATCCTGACCAGCTAAAGGAGAATTATTAACTAAAAAATTTAGACAAATTGTCGGCTCATCAACTGAAATAGCTGGTAAAGCTTCTAGACTATCGTCCTCACAAATTGTCTCACCAATAAATATGTCCGGAATCCCAGCTAAAACTACAATATCACCGGCCTGAGCAACTTCAGTTTCTTGACGCTCAAGACCTTTAAAAGTAAACATTTTTGAAATTTTACCAGTGTAATTTGTACCATCTGGTTTTTTGATAGTTATATTTTGAGCTTGCTTAACACTTCCTTCGTAGATCCGACTAATCGCCAACCGACCCAAAAAGTTGTCATAAGCTAAATTAAATACTTGAGCTCGAAAAGGTTTATTTGAAAAAGTCTCTGAAGAAGCAGGTGGAACTTCACGCAGAATCATATCTAAAAGTGGTGTTAGATCCTTATTTTCATCCTCCATATTTAACTTAGCAACCCCATCTCTACCTATAGAATAAATAACCGGAAAATCAAGTTGCTCGTCTGAAGCTCCCAAGTCTATAAACAAATCAAATACTTTATCATGAGCCCAATCTGGTCGAGCAGCTGGTTTATCAATTTTATTCAAAACTACAATTGGCTTAAGACCAAGTTCAAGAGATTTTTTCAAAACAAATTTAGTCTGTGGCATAGGTCCTTCTTGTGCATCAACAACAAGTAACACTGCGTCTATTGAACGTAAAACACGTTCAACCTCTGAACCAAAATCAGCATGTCCAGGAGTGTCAACAATATTAATCTTTGTATCTTTATAAGAAACCGAAGTATTTTTAGAATAAATTGTGATTCCTCTTTCTTGCTCAAGAGCATTGCTATCCATGCTTACGCTAGCATCCACCATATTACATTGACGCATCAAAGCATCGGTCAAAGCAGTTTTACCGTGATCTACGTGAGCAATAATTGCGATATTTCTTATTTCCATTGTGTTCTGTCTGATTAAAAAAAGCCACGCGCTTCACGCAACTGTTTTTTGATTAATATAACTTATTATGGCGGATTATTTTTATTTTGTCAAACCAGCCACGTAGCCCGTACTCCAAGCGATCTGTAGATTGTAGCCTCCAGTTGGCCCATCCAGATCTAAAATCTCTCCCGCAAAATACAAGTTTTCAACTATTTTTGATTCCAAAGTGCCAGGATTAACCTGTTTTAAACTAACCCCGCCTGAAGTTACCATGGCAGATTCTGAATTTAAAACGCTTTTTGCTTCAAACTGGCAGTGCTTAATCAAAGTTAATAACTTTTCCATTTTAGCCTTAGAAACTTGAGAATTTGGATCTTCTAATGATAAATCAATTAAACTAAATAATATCTCAACTAGACGCCTGGGTAAATATTTTCTAACTGATTCTTCAAAAGATTTTTTATCAATTATATTTTCAATAAACTCTTTTCTCAAAAAGTCTTCGCTTATACTTGGAACAAAATTTACTCTAAAGGAATTGGGGTAAATAAAATTTTCTCGAGAATAGTTAAACACGGCTGAACCTGATAAGCCATAATGAGTTATCATTAGATTGCCTGAGTATTTTTTGTTAATCACAACTTCGTCTAGACCAATTCCCTGACCTGATTTCAGCCAATCAGCCTCAACCACGACTGGAGATAAAATCGGTTGAGGCGAGACAATCTCATGACCCAAATCTTTAGCTAGAGTATAACCATCGCCAGCTGACCCGGTTTGCGGATAAGTTTGGCCACCACAAGCGATGATTATCTTGTCTGCCCTAATCTCTTGAGAATTGTAAATAATTTTAGAAACTTTTTTATTTTCACAAATAATTTTTTTAACTTGGGCCTGATAAATAATCTCAACATCTAATTTTTCTAATTCTGTTTTTAAAGCCTTAAGAACATCTACGGCTTTTTCACTCTGAGGGATAAGCCTTCCTTCTTTATCTGTTATAAATTTAAGGTCTAATTTTTCAAAAAATTCTACTGTATCTACTTGGTCAAATTTTCTAAGACTAGTTGCTAAAAATTTACCTTTGGTTTTCCCATACAGTTCAACTGCGCTTTGAGCTGAAATTTTTATGTTACTAAAATTACAACGTCCACCACCAGTTAATAACAATTTCTGACCGAGCTCATTATTTTTTTCCAAAATAAAAACTTCCGCTCCTTTTTGAGCAGCGCTGATAGCCGAGAGCATTCCAGCTGGTCCTCCACCAATAACAACAACTTTATTCTTTTTCATACAAAAAAACTCTATCTCAAAAAATATTTATTTTTTCTAAATTACCTCTTCGATCTTTTTGTCTGATTCATCCTTAAATTCAATTCCTTTTTCTTTCAAAGCAGTCTCCATATTTCCTCCAATTTTACCAGCAATCACCAGATCCACTTTTTTATCAGCCAACATATAAGCTACGGAAAAACCCGCTCCTCCACTCCCTGTTGCAAAAGGATTTTTTATTGCTTCGAGTAATTTTTTATCTTCAAAAATAAGATAATAAGGAGCTCTTCCTCCTTTTGAGCTTATCTCTGAATTTTTATCTTGTCCTTCGGACGCAATAGCAATTTTCATTTTTTTATTTAATTAATTTATTTAATAAAATCCCCTGAATAATTGACACAAAAATCATTGCTAAAGACAATACTAAAACATATTTCCATCCAAAATAAAAAATAGCAATTGGCAAAAGTGTAATCTTAATTCCCCTATTATACAAAAAACAAGCAATAAGCCCATAACTCAACCCCTTATTTTTTAAATCAGCTAAAAGTGGGTACCACATATAAATAGGCCCAGTAGACAGCACGCCTCCAATAATTATATAAATCCATTTTTTAACACCCTTTTCATTCAAATGTTTTGAGACAAACTTTGGAGTTACAAAATAATTCGTTATACTCATTAAAACAAAAACAAGAACAAATATAGGAATTATTTTAAAAATTACGCTATTAAAAAAAGCCGTGCTTTGAAAAAATAAATCTTGTTTAAAAATAAATAAGAAAAAATATACTAACAATATAACTATTAAAAAATACCAAGCTACAGAAATTTGTTTTAATTTATTTATTATAAACATATTAAAACACTCTTAAAATTAACGTTGTGATCAATGCCACAAAAATTGCTAAAATAAATGCGGTAATATTTCTTAAAAAAGCAAATCTTTTTCCTAAAATTGCTGACTCTGCGGGCAATTGTATTAATCCAACTGTCACCCAAGCAACTAAAAAAGCAGTTACAGCCAAAAGACTAACCCCTTGTGTTAAAAATTCACCACCAAAGATATAACTTGTTATTGGATTTCCCGCGGAAATACTACCAATTGAACTTCCAATGACAGAATCAAAAAAAATATTTTTGCTAAAAATTGTCGTATAAAAGGACTTTGGAATCAAAACAGAAGCTAAACTTATAAAAAGAACAGTTCCTAAAATCATAGGAAACGCTTTCCATAATCCTTTTCCTGCTTTTGTTATAGCTTGTTTCACTTTATATTATAATTTTCATAAAAAAGGATTTTTCATCTCAAAAACTATTTTCGGAGTATAATTTGAAATCCCATGAGGGAGACTATATTTTTCCCGATACAACAAACCAATCGCACAAAATTTGGCCTGACTATAATCAAAACCAATTTTTTCAGAGACCTTCCTAACGCTTTTTTCATTTTTTCCCTCCACCTCTACAAAAGGCTCTAAAAATGGCCATTCATCAAGAGTTATTTCAACCCCATCTAATTTCCAGAGTTCACGCTTATTTTCTTGATAAGACTTCTCCACGCAACCAATCTCTAATAAAAACTGACGAGCTTCATCCCAATTGTCGATACCAAATAAACTTTCTTTTTGATCTTCAATCTTACCAGCGATAACTTCCTTTACAGATAGAGTGATCTTATCATGTTCTTGTCTAAGTCTAACCCACTTTTTATCTAATCTTTCAGTCCCAGGCATACTAAAAACCAACCTTTTTTGTAAAAAATCAGGATATATTTGCTGAGCGCCTGCCTTGACTAAGCGCTGTCTTATTTTATCTTTTTTGACGTTTGTATATGTCGCTTCGTATTCTATTTGCATAACAATCTAATTGTAGTTTAATTATCCACATTTGACAAAAATCTTTCTTTCAATTATTATTCAATATTGTCACCTATTTAAGGAGGCAGAAATTTAATCAAAAAATATGAACTATCAGAATCTCAAACAACTAAAGATGAAATTTCCGCATGCTATTTACGGATTTCTTAAGCTTGGCTGGTCTTATCTGACTATGCGAGCTTTGCCAATTCGTGGAGCAGGCTTAACTTTTGGTTACCTTTTTGCAATTAAGAGTCCTTATCTAGGATAATCTCAAAAAAACATACTCAAAATATTAAGACCTGCTCCTCAACTTGAGCAGGTTTTTTTATACTCACAGGTCATTTACTCTTGAAAGGAGACATAAAATGGCACCAGAATGGGATGATGTGATTGAAGCCAAGGACTGGAACTTCAAAATTTTTACCAAAGGTCTAAAAAACCTTTGGGAACTAATTGGAGACCAGCAAGCACGCATGCGTAAGGTTATGATTTGGCAGATAGGCCTCAGCTTATCCAGACTAAGTCTGCCCTTACTCTTCGCGGCGATGGTCAATGAACTTCACAACGTTGCTACTCAGCAAACATTTACCCTAACTATGGTAGGACTCCTCCTCACTATGGTCATCACCAAAACTGTTGACCCCTACCTACACCACTTCGTCAACGAAAAAATATTTATCCGAGGATTAATAACATTAGAAAACGACTGGCCCGCCAAAGCTCAAGCCAAACTCCTCGAGCTTTCTCTCGGCTGGCACGAAACTGAAAATACTGGCAAAAAGATTGCCAAAATCAACAAAGGAATAGACCGCCTAATTGCAATCATTTGCGATCTACGTTGGCAATTTATTCCGCCGATTCTGTACATCACAATTAACACTATCATCATGATGATCATCGACTGGAGAATTGGTTTACTCTTTACTTCATCAATTCCAGTCGCTGGAATCATCTACTACTTTGCCTGGAAAAAATTTGCTCCTGATTGGGAAAAATGGGAAAAGTGCAAAGAAACCTCTGATGGTTTTTTCTGTCAATCACTCATTAATATCCCAACGGTCATAAACTATGTCCAAGAAAAACGAGAAATGAAAAGGATTCAAGAAATCAGAGAAAAAATGAAAAAATACGATTTTAACTCATCGCTGGGAATCCAGTCCTGGTTTTATGCTGCGACAGTGATTATGCACCTAGCATTGATAGGTGCTATCACGGTCGGCATTATGCTCTTTCTGAAAGGTGAATCCAATCTCGGAGCTATTGCCTACCTCATCATTACTGGGACAACAACGATGGAATTGATTTGGGGAGTACTTAATACTTACATCGAGATAATGAGAAAACTTATCTCGGTTGAAAGGATGAAACAACTTCTCAATGAAAAAATCGATATTCCAAACAGTGCTCCAGGTAAAACTTCTGGTAAACTAAAAAAGGAAGTTGCCTTTAAAAAAGCAATTTTTACTTATTCTGGTAAAACTAAACCAGCCCTAGATGAAATAAACCTGATATTCCAAAAAGGGGAAATAACAGCAATAGCAGGAAAATCAGGCTCAGGTAAAACTACCATTATCAAAGCCCTGCTAAAAACTCACAAGCTTACTAACGGGCAGATCGTCTTTGACGGAATAAACATAGATGATCTAGATTTATTCTGGTATCGAAGTCGCTTTGCAATAGTCTCCCAAGAAGTTGACATCTTTGACACAACCATCAAAGAAAATATCGCTTATGGTTTCAATCACGCGACAGACAGTCAAATTAATGAATCTCTAGATGCAGCCCATCTGAATGTCATCATAAATGACAGAGATCGTTTTCCTGATGGAGTAATGACTTTGGTCGGAGAACGCGGTGTACGACTTTCTGGTGGTGAAAAACAAAGACTGGGAATTGCCAGGGCCTATCTAGCACTTCTGGGAGGAGCTGAAATACTAGTGCTTGATGAAGCTACGAGCCATCTTGATTCTGAAGCTGAATTGATTATTCAAAACATGATCAACAAACTCAGAAAAGCAAAGAACATCACCATGATAGTAATCGCCCACAGACTCTCAACTATCAAAAAAGCTGACCACATCTATGTTCTTGATGAAGGACAAGTCATAGAAAGTGGCGACCATAAAAGACTCGTATCAAAAAACGGGCTCTATGCCCGTCTAGTCGAACTACAACAGCTCGGCGAACTAAAAAAATAATTGTACCTTTAACTAGCCAAGCCTCAGAATTATTCTGAGGCTTTTATTTTAATCTAAAAATAAATAACGATTTATATTATCTCGAACTTTTTCATAAAAAACTGACTCACCTACTTTATTATAATAACGACTAGTTAAATGAATATTTTGAGATAAATAAAATTCAATCAAATCTTTGGTCATGTCCCGCCATTTTTGATTCGACACTTTTTTCTTATTTAAAAATTCGTATTCACTTTTTAACAGTTGATTATTTTTTACAAAATCTTCATATTCACCAGCCAAGCCTGACAAATCAGCCGCCCGCAAAATTTTTGCTTCATAAGAAATAAATTTTCCATCCTTTAAAGTCCCTAAAATCGTCTCCTTAACCTTATCCACTAATGATTGTTTACAGCCATTTGATAACAAAAATTTTTCTGCTAAATCAGCTGCTAATTCTTCCTTGCTGTTAAAACCCTGAGCTCGGTAATCAGCCTGATAATTAGCGTCGTGTAATAAAGCAGCCAAATAAACAACCTCTTTATCTACTTTTTTTCCTTCTTGCTGACAGTAATCAGCAATCTCTTGAGCCTGATCACAGACTGCTTGAACATGAGAAAAATTATGATAAGCTAATTCCGAACTATAAAATTTTTCAACTTGTTTGGGTAAAATTTTACTAGCCATATTTTTGAGCGATATTAATTAATTCATCTACAGAGCTAGCTGACATTAATTTTACTCGCAATTCTTTTGAGCCTGTAAAATCCGAGATATAAGTCTTAATAAATTTTTTAAAATTATCAAAATGCTTGGCCGTGCCAAAAAAGTCATTGTATAGTGTCGCATGCTCAATTAATAAACCAACTCTTTCTTTTCTGTTTTTTGACCCGGCTTTTTCGCCGAATACCCAAGGTTCACTAAGCATGGCGCGACCGATCATTACCCCATCCACTCCTGACTGTCTTGCCTGTTTTCTACCCTGCTCCAAACTTTTAACGTCACCATTGCCGATAATGACCGTCTGAGGAGAAATTTTATCTCGCAACCTTACAACTTCGGTTATTTTGTCCCAATCAGCTTGACCTGCATACATCTGCTGTTTAGTTCGACCGTGAATTGTCAAAGCCGCTGGCTGAGTTTTTAACAAAGCCCTGTGCCAATCCAAATCAAACTTTAAAAAACCTAAACGAGTTTTTACTAAAACTGGCAAATGACCGGAATTTGCCTGAACCGTTTTTATTATTTGAGTTGCTAGTTTTGGATTTTTAATTAAGGCTGAGCCCGCACCCTGTTTAATAATATTTTTATCAGGGCAGCCCATATTTATATCAATCCCACTAAAACCTAATTTTTTAATTAATTTAGTCGCTTTAATAAATTGTTTTGGTTTTGAACCAAATATTTGTGCAACTAGAGGTTGTTCTTTTATATAAAATTTTAAATCTATTTTATATTCTTTAACTATCTCTCTCTCAATAGATTCGACTGAAACCATCTCTGTCCACATAACATCAGACCGACCAAATGTCAGCAACATTTGTCTAAAAGCAATATCTGTAATTCCCGCCATCGGAGCTGAACAAAAAAATGGCGTTTTAAAATTTTGCCAAAAATTTTGCATAAACTAAAATCTTATCTTAGCTACAATCGGCTGATGATCTGAACCAGTCGCTTCATCTGGGGCAATCCTCTTGCCAAAAATTGATTCAGCTCCTTTGACAAAAAAATGATCTAACCGAGGTAAATGATCTTTTTGAGTAACATGTATAAAACCCGATCTTTTAAGTAACCTAAAGATGGGCTCTGACATCTTGGGCATAAAAGTATTAAAATCACCTCCAACAATGACAACATCATCATCATTCTCTGCAATCTTTTTAAGAAGATACTCTATTTGGACCAAACGACCTTTAGGTCGAGTCATATTTTCCAAATGAACATTGTAAATTCCAATTTTTTTCTTGTCAGTTGTTAAGAGCTGATTATACAAAGAAATCCGGATAAGCTTAAATTTCCCCCGAGAAAGCATGCTAAATAAATAAGAGATCATCGGCAGAGCGTAGACATATTTTTTAAAAAACCCATAAGTAGACACTGTTGCCTGCCCAGTGTGTAAATAATTATAATACTGACCTTGCTCATAAACCCGATGCAAAGGAGCGTAATAAGCATTTTTATTTTTAAAAAATGACTGACCAATAAAACTTTTATCTTTATAGACTGGTGACTCTTGGAAAAGAAATACATCTGGGGAATAAACATTGCTAATATTTACTAGACTATTTTTTATTTCGTGCGAATTATAATTACGCCAAATATTCCAAGAGCATAGAGTCAAAGTCTTTTTACCTAAAGTTTTTTGATTAACTTCTAAATTTTGAATATCTTTAGCTAGTTCATATTTTTCTGATTGATTCTTGGTCCGAGCTCGAATCAAAAAAGCTCCGGATAAAAATACCGGCACAAATAAAAAAATCTCTAAAATATAATAAATTTTTCTTTTCATAAAACTATTTGCATTATAGCATATTTTTAGATTTCTGACTGCCAACTAACGGTTTTTCTAAAGCCAATTCTATCCAAAACGTTAGTCTCACTTCCCCACTGCTCTCCGAAAAAAACCGTATATTCACCATATTTATCATTTACTTGATCTAAAGAAAAATTTAAATCTTTCTTTTTTTGTAATTCTACAAACAAAGATTGCTGCTGAGAAATTGGCTGTAAATTATAAACACTTACCGCTAAAAAACGAACAACTTGATATGGTTGAAGATTTTTCTGCAAAAGACTACTAGCTGCTTGATAAATATCTTGGCTAGTATACAAAATACTTTTAAGCTGCAATGACTTGTGAACCCCGCCCTCTACAGTGTAGGCTGCTCCGACTGATATTCCCGTGGCTTCTTTACCCAAAGCTCTCAAGCGTCGACCAGTCTTTTCACAAAGCTTCATAAAAACTGGCGCTAAATCAGCCCAATTAACACTTGGCCGAGGGAGACAATATGAATGACCTATAGACTTGGGGGTTGTCTCATTTTCACTTTTTACCCGATCATATTCTATACCATTCATATTAGCCCATAAAAAATAACCAATTTTACCCAAAGCATTCATAAGATTGCTAACAGGATAAGTAGCTAACTCCAATGGTGTATGAATTCCCAGCCAATTTAATCTACGCTCCAAAGCTTTATTAATTCCCCAACAATCAGTTAACTTAACTCGGCCTAGATACTTCTGACGCTTAGCCTGGGGGATAACTAAGATACTATCCTTGGCCGCATTATCCGAAGCAAACTTAGCTAAAAATTTTGTCTCAGCTATTCCTACCGAAGAAGTCAACCATTCACCAACTTCTTGCTTAATTCTTCTATTCATCTCAATACCAAGATCTTCAGCTTGCTTTAAATCTTTGACCCAACCTGTCAGATCTAAAAATGCCTCATCAATACTATAAGGCTCCATGGTATCAGTATATTCTGCCAAAATCTTAAATATTCGTGAAGTAACTGAACGATATTTTTTAGGATCATTTTCTACAAAAATCATTTGAGGACAAATCTTTTTAGCCTCAAATACACGGACACCCACACCTATACCCAGGGCCTTAGCCTCTTTTGAAGAAGCTATAATACAACCTCGCTCAGAAAGATAAGCACACACACCTAGAGGTTTACCACGTAAAAAAGGATTAGCCTGCTGCTCAACGCTAGCAAAGTAACTATTCATATCAATATGCAAAATAATATGCTGCATATTTTATTGACTAAAAACTTCTTTAAGTTGCCACAAATTCTGAAGAGGATAAAAAGCCAAAGTAAATAAATTACCTGGATCAGAAACAGAAAAATAACGGACTAATTCCTGACCTTCCCGAGCTTCGTAAGCTAAATTTGTCTTGATGACTATATATTTTGTCTGTCCCCATTTAAAAGCCATAATCTTGATCTGATTTTTATCAAAACTAGCCAAGACGCTAATTTGTTCATTGATCTCTTCTCGCATATTTGAATTATACCCGAAAAAAAACCGAAAAGCAAATCCATCACTTTCAAATAAAAATCCCCCGCTACCGTAGTAGCGGGGGGAATATTGTGCTAATTATTAACTGATTCCAGCGGCCCGATCTGCCAATTCAGAACGCTCGGACTTGGGAAGCCAAACATGCCCATATTTTTCCCAATCCTGACCTTGGAAATAACGAGCTACCCGGATGGCCCCATTCGATTTGGAAGACAGCAACCGATTATCGATCTGAGTCGGATCACCAGTGACTACCACTTTGGTGCCGACACCAGCTCTGGTGATAACCGAACGAACGTCACTAGGACTCATGTTTTGAGCTTCATCCACAATGACGAACATGTTATGAAGAGATCGACCTCTAATATGAATAATCGGCGAAATATTAACCTCACCGACACCTTCAAATTTCAAAGAAATACAATCATCTCGAATCTCAGTTATCACGTTTTTCATTGAAGTAATCAACTCCAAATTGTCAAGAATCGGTACTGCCCAGGGACCAAACTTGTTACGCATATCACCAGGCAAGGCACCCAGATCCTTTTGACCAACTTCGTGAATCGGCCGATAAACCATGATTTCTTTGATTTCACTTTTTTTGAGCATTTCCCAAGCAGCAAACAAGGCAAGCAGGGTTTTCCCAGAACCAGCCTTACCGATCAAGGTTAACAGACTAAGATCCTTTAATCTGGCCAACCAGAGGGAAAAAGCCTGCTCCGGATTACGAGGTTTGATGTCGTATTCTCTGGAATTTTGGTCAACAGTAGGCTTTTCAACCCTGTAAATACTTTTGCCACGATAGACAGCCAAGGTTGTTTTTCCAGCTGCATTGAAAATCAGACAAGTGTTCCACCTAAGATTTTTCAAAACTTCTGGCGGAATAAATTTTTCAGAAGAAATCCCGCCCTTAGTTTGCTTTGTTTTGTCGAAAGCAACATTGAGCGAAGTCAGATCATGAGCTTGGCAAGGAATTGTCACTATGCCAGTATCCATTTTTTCTTCTTCGACCTTGGGAGCAGCTTCTCTCACCTCAATCCCCAGACCTGCCGCCTTGATAAGCATGTTGGTATCACCGCTCATCAAAATCACTTTTTGATCTGGATGCTTGTTAGCCCAATTTTTGACATACAAGAGAATCAGATTGTCGTTGTTACGCTTCAATCCCCTAGCCAAACCATTGAGCTCAGACCAATCAGCTGAAGCATAGGCCACAAAAAGTCGACCTCCGCTTTTCGTTTCAACACCTTGTTTGCGCAAGTCACCAAGTCGACGAAACTCATTCAAAAAATTACTGATTGCATGTACAACTGGGATAGCATCCTTGCCCGTTGACTTGAGTTCATCAAGTTCTTCGATGACGACCATGGGGATGACAATATTCACCTGACCAAGCTCTTCGATGATGTTCGGATTGAATAACAAGGCATTAGTATCCAAAACAACAGTATTTTTTAATCTATGCACTGCAACCTCCTTTGTTGATTTTTCAAAGTTCACTTCGGTTGATTATCTTATCATTTTTTGCCGAAATTAGTCAATTTTTTACCAAAACTTTTTAAAAAAACAAAAAACCTTGGCGTAAGCCAAGGTTTTTATTAAAGCAGGGGTGGAGGGAATTCCGCGCTCATTTCATTCGCTTGTCCTGGGCAGCGTTGACCTGCCGCTGGCAGCTAATCGACGCTCACAAGTTCGCTGCTGCCCGTTCGATTCCCTTTTTCATAAAACAAAAAACCTTGGCGTAAGCCAAGGTTTTTATTAAAGCAGGGGTGGAGGGAATCGAACCCCCAACAAAAGTTTTGGAGACCTCTATTATACCATTTAACTACACCCCCAAAAAAACTAAAGTTATTTAGTTTCTTTGTGCATGGTGTGTTTTTTACACCAACGACAATATTTTTTCAACTCAAGTCTTTCTTTGAGTTTCTTTTTGTTCTTGTGCACATGATAATTAATTCGTTTACAGTCCGTGCACTCTAATTTTGCATATTTTTCTTGAATTCTCTTAGCCATTTTATTTTTTTATTTATTGATTATTTAAAATTCTTTCTGAGCCAGGAACAGGACTCGAACCTGCGACATGCTGTTTACAAAACAGCTGCTCTACCAGCTGAGCTATCCTGGCGTTGTGTGGGCCGGGTAGGACTTGAACCTACGTAGGCGAATGCCAGCAGATTTACAGTCTGCCCCAGTTGACCGCTTTGGTACCGACCCATATATTAATTTTTCTAAAACTCCTAACAGATGCCTGAGCCGACGTGCGGGATCGAACCGCAGACCTCATCCTTACCATGGATGCGCTCTACCAACTGAGCTACGTCGGCAACCTGAGAAAACTTAATTCTCAATCGCCTGAACTTTTCCTTTTAATTCATCTAATTTCTGATTTTCAGGATTAACTTGTTTGAACTTATCAAAGGTAGACTCGGCTAAAAATTTATCCTTCATTTCAATCGCTAAATTCAACAAAGCATCTAAATTTTTTGGACTATTTGGTGAGAGCATAACAGCTTCTTTAAAATTCAACAATGCTTCTTCTTTTCGATCCATTACTGAGTAAACCTCTCCTAAACCAAAATATATTTCATCATTTTTTGAATTCAACTTTTTTATAAATTCAAATGTTTCCTTGGCGTGTTCATAGTCTTTGATTTCAAAATATGTCCAACCTAATTTTTCATAAGCTTCGATATTCTTCATATCCAAACTAATAATCTCTAAATATTTTTTTTCAGCTTCAGACCAATCCTCAGCCTTAAAAGCAAGCTCTGCTTCGACAAACAACTTATTAACTTTCTGCCGATTGCTTTCTTTTTCTTCTGCAGTCGGGGCTTTTTTACATCTAGCTCTTTCTCGATAATGTTTCTCTAAAATTGTAACCCGTTCTTTTAAACTAACTAAATATTCTGAAAGTTTTTTTAATACTGGACCAATGAATCTTTTAACCAAGCCACCAGCAGTTTCAAATTTCCGAGCTAATCTTTGTTCTGTCAAAGACGCCTTAACAGTAGCTTGTTTTTCTTCAGGTATATTACTAATATCTATTGTGGAAATTCTGGGAAAATACTTAACCACCAAATAGACAATTACCCCTAAACAGGCAATTATTACTCCTAAAATTATTAAGTTAATAACCATATTTATAATTATGCTTTATATTTACAACCTGAGCAACCAACTTGCTCACAAGTAAATTTTTTGGTAATTATTGTCCCGTCTTCTAGCCTAACGTTAATCTCGTGTTTAATAATGTTACTTGAGATTACCCTGCCCTTTTGACCCTTTTTATCTTTATAACTATCCCCAGCTACTGGCATATTTTTACCAATAGTTTCATAGCCCTCAGCCTCGTATTCAAGACAACATTTCAATCTTCCACAAACACCTGACAATCTATCTGAACCACGTTGCTCAATATTTTGAACCCGAGCTAAATCAGTCGTAATATTACCTAGCTCTCCCAAAAAAGAGCGACAACAAATCTCTCTACCACAAGGCCCCAATTGACCTAAAATTTTTGTCTCATCCCTAGAACCAATTTGCTGAAGACGGATTAATCTTTGAAAATTCTTAGTTAAATCTTTAACTAATTCTCTAAAATCTACTCTACTCTCAGCAGTAAAAGTAAATGTTAATTTACTGCCATCAAAAGAAAAATAACAATCAACTAATTTCATTGGCAAGCCATACTTTTTGACGCACTGCTTACAATCCTTAAGTGCGCTATTCTTCTTTTTGTTATTTTCTTTTATTTTTTGTAAATCCTCGAGCTTAGCAGTCCTCTCCAAAGAATAAACCTGAGTAGCAGGATCAACGTCATTTGGAAATTCTTTTAAAACCTCACTAACCAAACCAGCTTCAAAATTGTTTGATTCTGACCTAAGAATAATCCATTCTTTAGGCTGAATATTTTCAGAAGTTTCTAAACTCAAATATTGTAAAGGTTCCCAAGGATAGACTTGAATTGCTAAAAACTTCTTTTCCATTTTTTTATATTGAAAAACGACTAAATCTGCCTATCTTGATATTTTCACCAATCTTAGTAATCGCCTCCTGAACAATCCCTTCAATATTCATACTTGTATCCTTAAGAAAGGCCTGAGACAATAAACAAACCTCTTCTTTGGAGCGATCTTCAAAAATTTCAGTATCAACTTCAGCTGGAATATCTTCAACACAAAGATAAAGTGGATTCATGGCCGCAACTTGCATAGCAATCTTGTTTGCTAATTCTCGAAATTCTTCATTTTTAGCAACAAAATCAGTTTCGCAAAGTAATTCAACCAAAGCAGCAATCTTACCAGTGTCATGTAGATAAACCCCTACATAACCCTCATTAGCTTCACGCTCAGCTCGTTTAGCTGCTTTAGCTGCTCCTCTTTCCCTAGCTAAAACCAATGCTTTATCCAAATCTCCATTAGCCTCTCCCAAAATACCCTTAGCTTCCATTACTCCAAGACCAGTTTGCTCTCGAAGTTCTTTTATTAATGATAAAGAAATATTTGCCATATTCTTATAATTATTTTTATTTTTTAGGATTAACTGTTTGCTTGTCTCGACCAGCCTTAACAGCTTCTGCTAAGTAGTCAGTGATAAGCTCCACTGACTTAACTCCATCATCATTAGCTGGAATCGCATAATCAATCTGAGTTGGATCGATATTACTATCAACCAACGCAACAATTGGAATTTTCCGTTTAACAGCTTCAGCCAAAGCAATCTTTTCCTCACGAACACCAATAATAACTAAAACATCAGGAATATTATTAAGCTCTTGGATCCCACCAATTAACTTTTCTAATCTAACTATTTCTTTTTCAAAATCCAATTGTTCTTTTTTTGTATATTTTTTCAACTCTCCTGTTTCCCTTTGGTCTTTTAATCTTTTTAAACGCTTAATTAAATTTCTAATAGAAATAAAATTTGTAACCGTACCTCCTAGCCATCTTTCAATAATATAAGCTGAATTTGACTTAAGGGCAGCATTTTTGACTGCTTCTTTTACCTGTTTTTTGGTGCCTAAAAATAAAACTGTCTTACCAGCTGCTGCTTGATCTTCTAAGAATTTAGCAGCTTCCTTGAGCATAACTTGGGTTTGTTCCAAATCCAAAATATGGATGTTATTTTTTGAACCAAAAATAAAAGGCTTCATCTTGGGGTGCCATCTTTTTGTCTGATGGCCAAAATGAACACCTGCTTGAGCAAGCTCTTCGAGCTTAATGTCTTCTTTTCTTGTCATTTTAAATTTTTCCCTTAATTTACCGCTACTCTTTTACTCATCAAGTAACAAGCTAGGATCTGAGCCTAGTTGAGGGCCTTGATTTAGTGCTAAAATTAGCAAAAAAGAATATGAGTTTTTAAATAAAAGTTACCAAATTTAGGTAACAAAGCTATTTTAACAGAATAATCCTGAAATTGCAAACTGACCCGAACGGTTAAAAAACAACCACTTGGACTTGCCAAAATAAAAAAGCCTGTTATAATTCAAGCTATATGAAAAAAGATATCCACCCCAAATACCACAAAAAAGCAATTGTAACCTGTGCTTGTGGTAATACTTTTGAGACTGGCTCCACTAAAGAAGCTATTAAAACAGAGATTTGTTCTGCTTGTCATCCTTTTTTTACTGGCAAACAAAAGTTTGTTGATACTTCTGGCCGCATGGAAAAATTTGCTGCTAAACAAGCTAAAGTTAAAAAAATCAAAGAAACTACCAAGAGCACTATTGGCAAAAAAGCACGTCGAGCAGCTCGAACCAAAAAAGTTGCTCCAGTTGTCAAAAAAGCTAAAGCTAAAACTAAAAAATAACGTTTTTTATACGCCAAACTCTCCATTTTTTCAATGGAGGGTTTTTGGTTGTTTTGAAATAAAAATGTTAAAATACATTTATGAGAAAACAAGATTTAGAAATTAAAAAAGAATATCAAGATCTGGAAATAAAACTTCTTGACCCAGAAGTTATTTCTAATCCACAAAAATATAGCTCACTAAATCAACGTCTTTCTGAGCTTAAACCAATTTATCATGTTATTGTCGATCTTTCCCAGGTTGAAGATGGAATCAATGAGGCGACCGAAGCCATGCAAGCTGGTGATGAAGAATTATACGCAGTTGCTGAAGAACAATTAACAGATCTAGCCAAATCAAAAAAAAGCCTAGAAGACGAACTTTATCTTCTTTTGGCTAATCAAGATCCCAACAACAGCAAAAATGCCATTATTGAGATTAGAGCTGGAGCTGGTGGAGATGAATCCGCTCTGTTTGCTGCTGATCTTTTTCGCATGTATTCTAGATTTGCCGAAAATATGGGTTGGAAAACAATTATCCTCTCCACCAATCGAATCGGGATCGGAGGTTTTAAAGAAGTTATTTTTGAAATCAAAGCCAATGGTGCCTTTGGAACAATGAAATATGAAAGTGGTGTCCATCGCGTTCAACGAGTCCCAGAAACTGAAAAAGCCGGACGAATTCACACTTCGACTGCCACTGTAGCTGTTTTACCAGAAGCTGAAGAAGTTGATCTTAAAATAGATCCCAATGATTTACGGATTGATGTATTTCGTTCAGGTGGTTGCGGTGGACAATCTGTTAATACCACTGATTCTGCGGTACGAATTGTCCATGAGCCAACAGGCCTAACAGTCACCTGTCAAGATGAGAAATCTCAACATCAAAACAAAGACAAAGCTTTACAAATTTTAAGATCCAGATTACTTGCTCAAGAAGAAGAAAAAAAAGCCAAAAAAGAGGGAGACACTAGAAAAAATCAAATTGGCAGAGGAATGAGAAGTGAAAAAATCAGAACTTATAATTTTTCTCAAGATCGAATCACTGACCATCGCATTAAAAAAAGCTGGAATTCAATTGAAAACATTTTAAATGGTGATTTAAAAAATATAATCGAAACTCTAAAAAAAGAATTAGCTGAATAAATGACCATTGCCAAACTATTAAAGCACGCCACCAAGCAATTTGCTCTTTCGCACATAGAAACACCTTTTTTAGATGGAGAGATTTTATTAGCTTGTATTTTAAAAACAAGCAAAGAATATCTCCACACTCACCCCGAACAAATTGTTGGTCAACGTCAACTTAAAAAATTCGAGTCTTTAATAAAAAAAAGAATTGCTGGTCTCCCCGTCTCCTACCTAGTGGGCTACAAATGGTTTTATGGTCAAAAATTTTATGTTAATCAACGGGTCTTAATCCCTCGTCCAGAAACTGAACACTTAGTTGAAGCTGCTCTAGAAATAATCAAAAAGAAAAACATCAAAAACATAATTGATGTTGGAACTGGCTCAGGTAACATAATAATTTCCCTAGCCAAGAGCCAGCCTAATAAAAATTATTTTGCAACTGATCGCTATATTTCTACTCTCCGGATAGCTAGAAAAAATGCCCGCAAATTACTCAGCCAAAATAATATTCGTTTTATTAGGGCTAATCTACTTACAAATATTTCAGGTAAATTTGACTTAATAGTTTCAAATTTGCCCTATGTCCCAAAAAGCATCCCAGTTGAAACTGGGGAGCCTAAAAAAGCTATTTATGGAGGCCCTGCAGGCACTGAGCTTTACGAAAAATTCTTTGCTCAAATTGAAAAATATCTTAATCCAAAAGCTCAAATTCTAGTTGAGATTGATTCTCCTGCTCAAGCTGAGATGAAAAAAATAATCAAACGCTACTTACCAAATTCTCGAATTAAAATTAAACAAGATTATGCTCATAAAAATCGTTTAATTGAAATCTGGTATCAGGCTTGACATCTATGGCAAAATTAAGATAAATTAGACTAATGGCTAAAAAGTTAGCTATTTTATATATGAACTTTGATAATTCAAAAAAACCAAAAAAAATACTCCTAAGTGTTATATTTTGGAGGAAAGATCATGAACAAACAACAACCCGTCTTTTTAAGTGGCATTAGACCAACTGGGCCATTGCATTTGGGAAATTATTTTGGGGCCATTGCTCAATTCATTGCGCTCCAGGCTGAAGGACTCTGCAACATTTTTGTGGCTGATATCCATGCCCTCACTGAGGGAAACTGGACAGCCATGGAATTGCGTGAAGCTACGCTTCATGTCATCAAAATGTACCTGGCTTGTGGCTTTGACCCGAGCCGAGGCCACATCTTTGTTCAGAGCCAAATTCCAGAAACTATGGCTTTGGCTTCAATACTTAATAACTCGATCACCCTGAGCCAAATTCTCGGTCTCCCGACATTCAAAGACAAGATTGGGAAAAAACTCAAAAACGACAATTCTTCACAAAAAGATCTTCAAGCAGCTCTTGCTGCCAACATGGGTTGGGTAGAATACCCCATCCTGATGGCGGCTGACATCTTGGGAGTGCAAGCAGATTTCGTCCCAGTGGGAGCTGATCAAACACCCCACATAGAAATGACGCGCAATATCGCAAGGGTCTTCAATAATGTCCTGCCTGATATTTTTACCATACCAGAAGCTCGCTACAGCAAAGTTCCGCGAATCCCTGGTCTGGATGGAGCTGGCAAAATGGGCAAGACTGCTGGTAACACCATCAACTTGATTGATACACCTGATGTTATTGCTATCAAAATCAGAAGGGCGATGACTGATCCAGGCCGTGCTCGCAGGACCGATCCAGGTACTCCGGAAAATTGCGGCTTTGTCTACCCCCTTCTTCGAGCCCTTCAGGCTCACGAGGAAGTGACGGGCAAATGCCAGCAATCTTTCGAGATCGGTGGTTGGGGCTGCACGCATTGCAAAAAGCACTTGACCGAAAGACTGGTTGAACTGCTTTTGCCGATCCAGCAAAATTATGCTGGAATTAGTGACGAACAAGCAATCGAAGTCGCGGCAGTAGGCAAAACCACTGTCCAACCCATTATCCGAAAAACTCTGTATAACACCCAACAAGCCCTCGGCTTGTTGATATAATTTGGGGGAAACACATGACAACTTCACAGGAGGCTGGATGGTGGCCTAAAAGCAAAACACCTTTCGCGGAAATCATCGCCCGGATCCTGAAAATTTACGAACAAAATTCGTCTTACTTCAAGAATCCAATGCTCTCTTTCCCGGGCACCCCCTGGCATCCAATCGTTGCACAAGTTATCCAGGCCATCGGCCCGGAGCATGCCAACAACATCGGCATGCATACCGGACCTGGCTGCTCAGAACAAGGATTCACTGGAGCTCAAGAGCTTGAACGCAATGTCATTTATTGGCTCGCTAAGGTTCTGGGGTCTCCAAACCCTGTTTCCTTAATTGACGGCTTTTTTGTGCCTGGTGGCACAGCTGGCAATCAACAAGGTATCTGGATGGCTCGCAACCATATCCTTCAAGCAGACCCTCAAGCCAGAATCATAGTCATCACCAGTTGTCTGGGACACAACAGCATCGCCAAAGCAGCTAACTTGTGTGGCCTGACTCCGGAAATGAGCCGGGGGCATCACATCTTTCAAACAGTTAGAGTCGATGCCAACGGCGCTATGAGGCTGAATGAACTTGAAGCATTGATCAAAAAAAACAAAAACAACTACAGCTTTATCATCATCCCGACGCTAGGCACGACTCTGACGGGAGCTGCTGACGATCTGAAAAAGATCTGGCAAATGTGCCACCAGTATCTTTCTCGAGAAAGATACTGGATCCACTGTGACGCCGCTTTTGGTGGACTAGTTTACCCCTTCCTATATCCTAAAAGATATCTTCAATGGGTCGACAGCATGATTGTCGACTTTCATAAGATGGGCTTTGCCCCTTATGGAGCTGGAATCTTTATGTGTCGTAAAGAAACTGTTGAGCAAACAACAGCTGTAACAGTCGAATACATCAATGGAATCCACGACGGCACTATCAATGGTAGCCGTAGCGGAGTGATCCCAGCAGCTTGCTGGGCAATCATCCAAGCCTTGGGAAAACAAGGTTTCAAAGAGATCACTGAAAGATGCTTCGCCCTGACAAAAGATCTTCGCAATAAGATGATCGAACTCGAAAAAGTCGCCGGAGCGACCGAACCGGTCATCAACCAATTTGCCATCTGGCTGAAACCAGGAGTCGTAATCCCTGATGAAATCAGCCAAAAATTCCACTTGGCGACTATGACACGTGACGGTCGAACATACATAAAATTCCCAGTCATGCCCCATGCCCGGGAAGAGCTCTACGAGCTGCTCATCAAGTGGCTTGATGAATAAATTGTTCTTTAAACCTCACCCGTTAGATGAAAATCTAGCGGGTATTTTATTTGACTTCCAGACAATCCTATGGTTAGATATTAAAATGCTCTTTACAACTTAGTTTTACAAAAAACCTGAGGAGGTTGCGTCATGAGAATGAGAGAAGTAAAGCGGAGAGTCCCACACCCAAAATACACAATCAAAGTTTATTCTACTAAGAATAGCTTTGATCTCGAAGCCAAACGTCAGCTTGCCAGAGACCTAGCTGAAGTCACGGCCTCAGCTTTTGACGGAGTCGACTACAACGACACATTTGCTCACGTATTCGGAGACAGGAGAACCCCTGACAGAATTCTCCTGGTTGCCTTCACAGAAAATGGCAAAGCTGTTGGATTTGCTTCTTTCCAAGAAATCAAGCTCTCCAAAAAAACTCAAATTCTTCACTTAATAGGGACTGCGATTCACAGGAGTCACCATCGTAATCATCTTGCCACAGCATTTATATTGGGTGCTCTTGATCCCAAAAAACATGATTACTTAACTTTCCGAACCCAGAACCCTGTAATGTACCACACACTTCTGAGAGACGGAGACAATTTTCCTTCTGTTCATCCTCGAATCGACGGCAAAGGACAGCTTATCAATCCTTCGAAAGCGGCTTGGAAAATCATGAAGGCAGTCTATCTAAAAGCCGGCGAAGGCAGGTTAACCCATAGTGTAACGAAGGGTGTCTACCCTGTCCCCCTATACACCATAACCCCTTCCTCTCGGTCCCCCCTTATCAACGACTTCTTTGCTAAAAATGTGGGACCACACGATGGCCTCTTTGTAGCTGCTGAAGTTGGTATGAACATCAGGGGCTGATGACATAAAGTCCAAAAAATTGTACACTAAAGGAGAACAGAAATGTTCTCCTTATTTTAAATTAAAAATATGCAAAAATTATTTTCCCTAACAAAAAAATTAATTTCTTTTGAAACGACAGCTGACAAATCAATTGAAATAAAAAAATGTCTTAATTTTATAAAAAATTATTTACCAAAAAATAATTTTTTTATAGATTACACTTATAAAAATTCTCCTTCTCTGGTTATTCAAAATAAAAAAACTTTAACATCTGACATTATTTTTTCAGGACATCTTGATGTCGTTCCTGCTGAAAAAAATCAATTTAACCCGCGAGAAATAACCAATAAAATTTATGGTCGTGGCGCCATGGATATGAAAGGTAATGTCGCGGCTATGATCTTGGCTTACAAAAAAATAAGCTTACAAAAAAATGCCCCAGCTATTTCTCTACTCCTAACCTCTGATGAAGAAAGAGGTGGTTTTTTTGGAACTGGCTATCTTGTAAACAAGATTGGCTATCGAGCCAAAATTGCCTTTGTCCCAGATGGAGGAAATGATTTTGAAATAGTAACTGAAGAAAAAGGGGTCTTATGTTTAAAAATTACCACAAAAGGAAAAACAGCCCATTCAGCTACTCTTTGGCAAGGAAAAAATGCTATTGAAAATGCTTACCATGTTTATAAAAAATTAACTCAAAAATTTGGTCAACCTAAATCAACCAATAACTGGCTAACTAGCTTTAACCTGGCTAAAATAGAAACTACCAACTCTTACAATCAAGTCCCTGGTGAAGCAATTATGGATATCAATGTCCGACGCATTAAAAAAGATTCAAAAAAACAAATTATTGATTTTATAAAAAAACAACCTTCAGTAAAAAAGGTTGAATTGTATGCTGAGGGAGAACATTTTTATATTAATAAAAATAATTCTTACGTAAAACTATACTCCAATATTCTTCGAGGTATTAGAAAAAAAACAACTATCTATAAAAAATATGCTGCTTCATGTGATGCTAGGTTTTTTAGCAACAAAAATATATCAGCCATTATCTGCCAACCAACCTCAGCTAATCTACATGGCAAAAATGAATGGGTGGACAAAAAAGCTTTAGTTAAATATTATCAATCCCTTGTTGAATTTGGTGAAAAATATAATTCTCTTGACAGAAAAAACAAGGTATAGTAACATCACAAAGTGATCTTTTGATATAGGAGAAAAGGGAAACGAAACTTGAGCGCTTGAGCGGGTGTAGCTCAGTTGGCAGAGCACCGGTCTCCAAAACCGAGGGTCGCAGGTTCGACTCCTGTCACCCGTGCGCCTCCGCGACTTCGTCGCGCAGTTTCTTCTCCTCCTTAGGTTGGGGCGTCTCTCATGCTTGCATGTAGAGGCGCCCGTTTTTATTTATTTTAAATTTGAGAGAAGGTTGGGAGCTGATTTTTCTTCAGCTACTGGCCCTTGTTTTTTTATTTGAGAATTTTGTTTAGTAACATTATCAATTTGAACTGAATCTTTTTTTTCTGATTTTTCTAAAGGTCTATTAGCATTTACAGAGTTATTTGATCTAGTGCTTGCATAATTTTTGTTAAAATTATTTGATTTATTTCTAATCTGCCGACCACGAAAATCTACTGGGCCAGTTTTTAAAGCTTCTGATAAAGACATTGATTCTACTTGAGTCTCTGGCATTTTAGATTTTTCTGCAAAATTTGCCTGTGGTGCCCTGACTGTTGATGCTGGAGAATTTGTCTCATTTTTAGGACGATTCACACGACGATCCAAAGCTCCTCCTCCGCCAGAAGCTGACTTAACATTTTCATATCTTTTTTCATCCTCATCAATTTCTAAAGACTTACTCGCCCCTCCATGAATAGACTCAATTCCACTCCATTTAAAGACTTTTTCTTCAACACTTTTTCTATCTTGAGCCCATCTCTCTCTAGAGACTTTAATTACATTAGCCATAGAAGCTAGATTAGTAAAATCTTCCTTAGCCACCGGTGGCAAACCAATAGCAGAAAAAGGTCGCGAAGAAACACCGTCAATCATTAACTTTAAATAAACATTATATTTTTCCAAATTTACCAAATCATTTATCATAAAAACCGGCTCAAATTCTTTTTCCAAATCTTCTGCATCTTTAGCCCCAACTCTAAAAGTAACAATAGTCCCCACGTTACCAAAAACAGCATCCCTAACTGACGTGTCATGATCGTGAACTAACTGATCAATATACTGGTGACCCATTATTAAATTTAACCTATATTTTCTAGCTTCTGATAAAATAGTGGCAAAAGCTTCAGTAGCAAAATTTTGAAATTCATCAACATACAAATAAAAATCTTCTCGTTCCGCCTCTGGAATATCAACTCGCTCCATAGCAGCTAACTGAATTTTAGTGATCATCATCGCTCCCAAAAGAGAAGAGTTATCTTCACCGATCCTACCCTTAGAAAGATTCAGTAACAAAATTTTCTTGTTATTCATAATATCAGAAAGGTCGATGGTTGATTTGGGCTGAGAAACAATATTTCTAATCAAAAAATTTGATAAAAATTGACCAACTTTATTTTGAATAGGAGCAATCGCTTCAATTCGATAACGATCGTTGTAATTAGCAAATTCTGTTACCCAAAAAGACTTAACAACTGGATCTTCAATCTTTTCAATAACCTTAGCTCGATATTTTTTATCAGCTAAAAGACGCTGAATACCCAGTAAAGTCGAACCTGGATAATCTAAAAGAGCTAAGATACAATTATTAAGAATGTATTCCATTCTTGATGACCAAACATTAGCCCACATCTTAGTGAAAACACCCATCAAGCCTGAAGCTACTAAATGTTTGTGCTCTCTATCAACTGATTCCAAAATATTAAAAGCTAAAGGATATTCAGTGTCAGCTGGATTAAAATAAACAATATCATTGGTTCGCTCTTTGGGAATAAACTGAATAACTTTTTCCACTAATTCACCATGCGGATCAACAACTGCCACTCCATTGCCAGCCATAATATCAGCAATAATCATGTTTTCCATCATCACAGACTTACCCATACCAGTCTTACCAATTAGATACACATGTCTCCGTCGATCATCTCGTCTGATTCCAAATTTGCGCATCTGACCTCGAAAGGTAGTACGAGCAAAATAGGTTATTTGGTCTTGATTTTGATTTTCCATAATTTAAATTGGCAAATTCACTGGCGGACCGCCCTTAGAAGATGCTGTTGGTGGTCGATCAGTAATTTTTGGCTTAGCTTTATTTTTCACTTGACTAGAGCTAACAATCTGCTCTCGAACAGATGCTGTTTTTTGAAAATGTTTTTTTTCTTTTTTTAAATTATTATTAATATCTTTGCTTGAAGTCACTGTTTCTTGAGACGAGACATCCTCTGTAGGAATTTTAAAATCTTTTTTTGGTAATTTAAAATTTTTGTTAATAATACTTTCTGTAACTGATGTTATCTTGGGCGGAACAGTTGGTCGAGTTACGCTTTTCGCTTGACGAATTTCTGCCTGAGTTTCTGGGGTTAATTCATCTTCAAAACCAAGATTAGCAGGTGGTCCAGCTTTTTTAGCCTCACTCTTTTTGATCATTGGTCCGGTTACTGTTGTTAATGGAAAATGCCAAACAGAAGCTAATTCCTCAATATTCATTATTTTCCCTACTCCAGAACCCGCATAAGTACTTCTTCGCTTATAAGCCTGCAAGATAGCCCTTTGCTTTTCAATAACTCTTTTTTTAACATTAAAATAAAGAGCTGAAGTCATTGACTTAGTATAGGGCTTAAAAGCGTTAAGATCTTGAGTATTAAACTGTTTAAAAGCTCCAAAAGTTGCTCCCACCCGCGATTTATTAAAAACTTCTTTTTTGCCAACATAGACCATTCTAGCCTTAGTGTGAAAGGCTAGCTTAGAAACTTTTCGCTGGATAGCCTTGAGGGCATCTAGCTCCCCTGGTGACAAAGAAAAAGCTCCGACTGAAAATTTTTCTTCTTTTTTTTCTTCCACTTCAGGATTCAAACCCAAAGTAGTCCCAATTGCCTCTTCTGCGATATAATCCAAAGCTTTAAAAGGCGCTTCAAGCATCTTCCCAAAATTTGAAGATTTTTGTTTAACTGTTTTTCCTAGCTGCTTAGTAATAAATTCTTCCGCCTTGCTAGTATCCCAATTGGGTTTATCAGGATGATTGATTACAAATTGCAACCACATTTGCTCTCCTGGCCTAATCCTCCCAATAATTTCTAAAATAGCAGCCAAGGGATCGGCAAAAATTTGCGTCATTTGATGCTCAAAATCAAAATAAGTCCGAATAGGAAAATATTCATCTTTAGCTAAAATAATCTCAGTCCCCCACAAATCCCAATCATCACTTGGCCAGTCTTTAGGTTCAGGCACATCATTAACATAATCTTCTACTTCTGTTACCTCAGCATTGGGATACTGAGCATAAACAGTTGATTCTACTAAATCTCGATGCCTATCTAAACAACGAATTAAAAATTGAACATGCCCACCTAGAGAAACAATTTCAAAAGAAAAAGCATCTTGACTTTTATTGGTCCAATATTTTTCTTTAAAAGAAAGCGTGGCGTGGACTCCAGCTATTTGGGCAAAAATCTGTTCTACCGCTTTTAAGGTTTGCTCATTTTCCACTGGAACATCAATAGCTAAAAGTATATAGTTTAAAGTGGCTGCATAACGCCCATTTTGGGTACTTCTAAATATCTGCCACAAACCCCACAAAAAAAATAAAGCCACAATCACCCAACCACCTCGAGTAAATAAAAACCAAAAAACCGCAAACGGTCCATTAAAATCCGACGCGCCAAAAACATTTGCTAGATACTCAATAAAATATGTCATTTATTTTTGTTTTTTGACAAACTTTTTTTCTGAAGAAATTATTCTTCAACCTTTTCTTCTCTCTCGACTAAATCGTATTTCCCTCCAGGTAATTTTTTGAAAATATTTTTATCAGTTAAAGCTAGATGAATTGTGTTTTTCTTAACAACTCTTTGTTTTAAAACAGCTGTTACAAGTTCATCTCTAATAAGTGCTTGACCCTTTTCCCTGAGGATATCAGCTAAAACATCAGAAACAATCCCTGGCTTATAACCCCATTCTTCGAGGGCATATATACCACGACCAACCAAAATATACTCTTCATTTAAAATCAATTCATTGTGGACAGTTGGAGGATAAGCATTTTTTTTGAAAACTTCAGTAATCCTCTTGGCAATATCTACAAAATGCATGGGCTTGCCTTCTTTTTTTAAAACTAAATAAATCCTATCGTGCATTCTTTTTGGCATAACTGTTCCCCAAGAAGAAAGGCCGTACTCAGCAAAAGGATTTTTAGCAATCTTTTTAGAAACACCAATATAAGCTGCGACTACTTCCTCATTTAATTTATCCTCAAAATTTTTGTAAAACTCGGTTTTAGTAAGTTGATCCATAAAAGGAGTAAGCTCAATCGGCTTAGCATTTTTTTCTAAAATTTTTATAGTCTCTTCTACTGTCTCACGCCAAAAATCCCAATTTGCCCCCTTTTCCTTCCAACAATCATGGACTTCTTCGTCTTCAGTAACTTTCTCATATTTATCAGCTAAAAGCTGAGAAAGAATAAAAATAATTGCCATCCGAGCCTGCCTAGAAGCATCAGTTAATTCGGTTAATTTATTTAGCATCATCTCCTGAGAAATAATGTGTCCTGATCTCCTAAACATGTGATCAATAACTTCTTTTTCAGATTTAATCACAGCCTCAAAATTCTTTAACTCTTTAATCTTTTTAATAGCTGCTGACTCAATTTGACGAATTCTTTCTCGAGTCACGCTATAAGAGCCCCCAATACTTTCTAAAGTTTCGGTATTTTTACTAGTCAAACCAAAACGCCGACGAATTACGTCCGCTTCTTTGGCTGAAAGTTCCTTAAGAAATGTCGCAATCAGCTCCAAAGGATTAAACTCATCTAGCGCTTTTTCCTCCTTTGAATCCAAGACTTTATCAAGGATCGATTTTTCTGCTTGCATATTATAAATCTAATTTTTATTAAAATTTATCGCTAAAATTAGCTAAAAAATTTAAACACCAAATTAATTCTCTAATTTGCTGAGTAGTTTTTTTTCTTAACTGCTCATACTATATCACAATAGTTAAAATATGTCAAAACAAATTACTAAACAAAAAAATTGCTAAACTAGCAACTTTGTTTTTTAATAATTTTTCTATATCTAAGTAAAATATTACCTAACGATTTTTATAACCATGCCAAATGAGTAGTAAAGGCGAAGCGATAAAAATTGAAGAATAAGTCCCTAAAACAATTCCCATAATCAAAGCTAAAATAAACCAACTTATTGAAGCTCCGCCAAAAATATACAAAACTAACAGCACAAACAAAGTTGTTAATGATGTATTCAATGACCTAACCAAAGTATCATTAATACTCATATTAATTATTTCAAAAAATGACCTATCTCCAAATCTGTGCAAATTTTCTCGAATACGATCGTAAACCACGATTGTGTCATGAACTGAAAAACCAAGAATAGTTAACAAAGCAGTCACAAACAAGGCACTAATTTCTACGCCTCCATAATGACCTAAAACTGAAAAAATACCTGCCACAATCAAAATATCATGAAACAAAGCAACTATCGCTCCAACGCCATATACCCAAGATTTGAGAGCACTTGAAGAAGCTTTTCTAAAAGCATAGGTAATGTAGGCAATAATAGCGACCAAAGCCACAACCACTGCCCAAATAGCTTTACTTTTTAACTCCTGACCAATTGTTGGGCCAATACTTTCAAAACTAAGCTCAGTTACTTCTCCAAAATTCTGACCAAGGTTATCAAGAACAACCTGACGCTCATCATTTGATAGGCTTCTTAGCTTTAAGTTTATAGCTGTCTCATCAGCTGGCTGAACAATAATCTCTCCATAGCCCAAAGGCTGCAAAACATCCTGAACATCTGAAGCTACTGGTCTAGCTTCTGTAAAATTAACCTGCATTAAAGTCCCACCTGTAAAATCAATACCTAAATTTAATCCCCATATCGAAAGAGCAATCACCGCAGCTAACATCAAAATCCCTGAAAAAATGAACCAAATATATCTTGTTTTAACAATGTTATACATAAATTTATTCCTTGTTAATCTCAATACTAGCTGGATCCTTGACTCCAAATAACCACTTGCTTTTTGTCCTATTCATTAATCTTAACAATGTCCGAGAAGTTGTAATAGCAGAGAACATAGAGATCAAAACCCCAATGCCCAAAGTAATCGCAAAACCCTGAATAAGACTAGTTCCAAACCAAGCTAAAATCAAACAAGTAATTAAGCTGGAAATATTTGAATCACGAATTGAAGGCCAAGCTCTCTTAAAACCATCTTCGATTGCATCAGGGAGCTGTTGACCTCTTCTAAGCTCCTCTTTCATTCTTTCAAAAATCAAAACATTAGCATCAACTGCCATCCCGACTGCCAAAATAAAACCAGCAATCCCAGCTAATGTTAAAACAACTGGCCAAAGCTTAAAAATCGCCAAAACTAACACCGCATAAATAATTAAAGCAATAACTGAAACCACACCAGGCAAACGATAATAAACTATCATAAAAATAGCGACCAATAGCAAACCAATCAAACCAGCAAACAAACTTCTCTCCAGAGCTGACTGACCTAAACTAGGGCCAATATTTTGTTGAGAGATTAAATTGATTGGCACAGGTAAGGCCCCAGCATTTAGACGTCGAGCTAAATCCTTTACTTCATCAACAGTAAAATCTCCAGTAATCACAGCCTCGCCATCGGTAATAGCGGAACTAACTCTAGGAATTGAGATAGCTGAATTATCAAGATATATGGCGATAGTCTTACCTATATTATTGGTTGTTAACTCAGAAAATAAATCCTTTCCTTCGGAATCAAATTTAAGACTTACTTGAGGTAAGCCAGAATTTGGATCAAAAATTACTCCCGCCCTCTCTAACTGCTTACCAGAAAGATCAGTTGCTTCATACTCTGGAATTAAAGAATCAGCTGCTGTAGATTTGGTCTGAAACAAAATATGCGAAGCTGAAGCAGTCTCCTTCTCATCATCTCGAGAATCAATCCTAATAAGATGATAACCAAAATCAGTCTCAACTAACTCAGGATAAATCTGGCCAATTTCTCCACTAAAAACAGCTTCTTCAAACTCTGGCACTAGCTCTCCTTTACTAAATTCACCAATGTTTCCTCCAACTTCTCCACTAAGAGTATCAGCTGAATATTCTTTTGCTAAATCAGCAAAAGCATCAGGGTTAGTTAAAGCCTGACTTAAAACATCTTGAGCTTGAGCCTTAACCCCAAAATTATATTCAACAATCTGCGCTAATTCCTCATCAGTAAATTTTTCTGGTGCTTTTTCAGATTTAAATTCTAGAAGTGGAGTTTCCCCGATCATTTCTATGGCCTGATTCACGTCAGTTACTCCTGGTAATTCAACTATCACTCGCCAATCAGCACCAGTCTTATTGGTTTGGATTATAGGCTCAGACACTCCAAAAGAATTCACTCTACGCTCAATAACATCTCTGACCCCCTCTAGAGCATCAGCTCGATCAGCTTCAGCAATATTTGAAACATCAGCTTGGTATAGCAAACTAGTCCCGCCTTGTAAATCCAGACCCAAGTGAACTTTAATCTCTTTATAATAACTCCCCAGCTGAATATCAGGACCTTGAGGAATACTAATCAAACCTGCCAAAATTGTCAGGACAAATATTCCTAAAACTGTCAACCAAACCTTTTTTCTCATAAAAAAATAGAGACTTTTGTCTTGTCCTTATTTTAGTTGATTTTAATTTTTTTGGCAATAAAAAACCCTAACCACCATTATCAACCAGGCTAAGAATTATTTTATATTTTAATCTACCACTGAATAACAATTGGCGTACCAACCTCAGCCCAATTGTAAAGTTCTTCAGCAGGCCCAACTCCAAGCCTGACACAACCATGGCTGACTCTAATCCCAAGATGATTTTGACCTTCTTTGTAACCATTGGACCACTCAGGTAATTCATGCAGTCCGTGACCAGAGCTAGTAAATTGCATCCAAAAAGGCATATATAAATTATATTTTGAAGAATAAGCTCGAGAAATTTTATTCATGATTTTAAATTCTCCCAAAGGAGTATCCATGCCTGACATGCCTGATGAGACCCTGGTCTTACCCAATTCAATACCTGATTCATAATAAGCTAGAGTTTGATCAGAAATATCTATTTCTATATATTTGTAATATTTAGTATTTCCATTACCTTCGAGTCGACGCGGTAAAGTCACTACTTCTGGTAAATAGCTTCCTGAAATATTACCAACAGCCAAACTTATCCCTCCCCGAAAATCTTCTTCATAAGCAAAAAATGGCGGCCTGAACTCTTCTCCACCTCCGCGGTAAAATCTAATCTGTGGTCCGCCCTGCGCCCCAACACCAACTGCTAATTCATCCACGCCATTTTCATCAAAATCTCCGGCAGCTAAACTAATCCCACCGTGCATAGACTCGGGCCAAGCTAAAAAATCAGCTAAAATAGTTTTTTGAGAATTATATTTATAAACTTTTATTCTTAGTTCACCAAATTTGTAAACTCCCATGACTATCTCATCTTCAACTCCACCATCCACATTAGCAGTTGCTACAATAATTCCACCTTTTAAAAAAGTTTTATCAAAAGGTTCAAATGAATAATCCTGAGACTCACCAAAACGATTAAAAACTTTAACCTCAAAACCACCCACTCCAGCCCCGGTCACAATCTCAGCTAAGCCATCACCATCCACATCCCCGACTGCTACATTTACTCCTCCGCGAAAATGATTATCAAAAGCAAAAAATCCCGGAGTAAATTTGGGATTTCCAAAACTATCAAAAACCCTAACATGTGGTCCGCCACCCACTCCAGCCCCGGTCACAATCTCAGCTAAGCCATCACCATCCAAATCTCCACAAGCCACATTAACGCCATTCCGAAAACTTTCTGCATACACAAAAAATCCAGATAAAAAATTACCTTGATTGTCAAAAACTCGTACATGTGGCCCACCACCTGATCCCGCCCCAGTAATTATATTATTAACTCCGTTTCCAGTTACATCACAAACAGCCACAGTCCCACCACCTCGAAAGCCTTCAGCATAAGCCATAAAATCTACCTCAACTGATAAATTACTTGAATCAAAAACTTTAACCTCTGGTTGACGCCCGATATTGATCGCCTCGCCTGAATGTGGCAAAAATAAAAAAACAACGCCTAAAAGCGCTGCCCCCATGGGAGTGATTACCTTGTTTGTAAATAAAATAAGCTTATGTTTGCGCATAACTTTGTATATTTGTTTTTATCTTTGTTTTTAAACTCTAACTACAGTATAGCATGGAAAATCACTTCTGTCAATAGATATCTCTTTACTTTTTTAAATAAATAGGTTAAATTAACTTATCAAGTTTGTACATTACTAACATTTTTTAGCCCCATAAGGCTAGGAGGTTCTGAAAATGAAATATTACGCTTCTCTCTTTGGCTGGTTGGCATTACTAGCTGGGATAATTCTCCTGGTTACTTGCGACCTGTCCGGCTGTGACTCAGGAGTCAACATCGATGAAAACAAAAACGATGCTGGCCGACCTGGAAGTTGGATCGATCCTGATGGCGATACTGATGATCAAGGCAATGAGACCGCAGAATATAATGTCTGTGGAATCGAAATTCGTTTTGACTTCGGTCACCAAGATGTTGAGTTTCGTTCCAACAATGACTCTACAACCTACGTCATTGTCTATCATACTAATGATGAAGGCTACAGAGAAAGCCCTTTAATCGACAACATCCTTTTTCCCAACGGAGACGATCTGGAGAATGCAACTTTTGAACACGGAGACTTTATCGAAATTGAGGTCTTCGCTGCGCCAATTGATCTGCTCGGAGAACTTATGGAGCAACTTTTTGACGGAGAATTTCCTGATCGAGATGATCTCCTCTGCAGTCGGGTCTACTCCGAGTTATAAATGTTCTTTTTATAACACCACCCCATCTCTTGCGAGACGGGGTGATTTTATTTGTCTACATTTAGTGTTTAACTACTCAATAGCCTCTTTGTATACCTTGAGGGTTTCTCTTGCAGCCTTAGTCCAAGAAAATTCTTTAACTCGCTCTTGACCAAGCCGGCGATATTTATTTTGAATTGTTTTATTTTTTGTGAGTGTCTCTAAACCCAAAACAATAGAATTTATTTTAGTTGGATCTATTAGAACTGCTGCTTTACCAACAACTTCTGGCAAACTTGAAACCTTAGAGGTTAAAACTGGTGTACCAAATTGCATAGCTTCTAAAACTGGAATCCCAAAACCTTCCCAAAGACTTGGAAAAGCAAAAATCGAAGCAGCTTTAAGTAAAGCAACTTTTTCCTCACGAGTTACATAACCAATATATCTTATTTTATGACTAATTTTAGAATTTTTAATAGTCTTGAAAACCTCTTGATAGCCAAAACCCTTTTGACCAGCTAAAACTAATTGCCAATCCTCAAATTTTTTAGGTGACTTTTCCCAAACTTTTTCCCAAGCTTTAATCAATCTGACTAAATTCTTCCTAACTTCCAAAGTCCCCACGTAAAAAATAAAACTTGGCTTTAAACCAAAATGTTCAAGTACTTGTTGTTGTGCTTTGAGGGTGGGCTGCTTCTCTTTAACCCCTGCCTCATAAACTACTTTAATTTTCTGAGGATTTATATTATTTTGTTCAAGAATACTTTTTTTTGTAGAATTTGAAACTGCAATTACCCGCCTGGCTCGCTTAATACTAGCTGGCACCAAAATATTAACAGCCAATTTTTGACCAGCTGGAAACCACTCCGGATGCTTGTAAATCGCTAGATCATGAATAGTGACGACAGACTTACCACTATAATTCAGAGGAATAACATTGGCTGGGGCATGAAAAATATCTAAATTGTGCTTTTTAATTTCCACAGCAGTTAAAATATGCGAATAAGCCAAAGGTAAATATTTTTTGTATTCAGAAAATTTAAAATATTCCACTGAAACATTTTTTTGGACAAACTCCTCTTGAAGATTTTTGGCTGTATGGTCCATAAACAAAACATATTCATTTTTTTTATCAAGCTTAAGTAAAGACTTAACTAAATAATAAGTATAATGCCCAACACCGGCTCGCTCACCACCTGTTGGATTTAAAATTGTTCGACAATCAATTCCAATCCGCATAAATTTATTTTATGTTTATTTTTGATTTTTAAATTAAGTAACTTGGTTTACGTTTTTCATCCATCATTTTTTCAGGAGCTGAGATGCCCATCAAATGCAATGACTTTTCGATCACAATTTTCGTAGCTTTTATTAACTCAAGACGTGAATAATTTACTTCATCATTTTCAATGACTCGACAATTCCCATAAAACGAATGAAACCTTGAGGCTACCTCGTAAACATAATTTGGTAATTTGTGAACTCCGTAAGTTTCAACAATGTCTTCTAATACCCCTGGTAGTCTAATTAGGTCTTTTATTAAATCTAATTCTGCTCTTTCAGAAAGATTAATTTTTTCAATTTTCTGATGACTGGTTCCAAGGGTATTTTCAACCTCCTTGAGAATACTACAAATCCTCGCATGAGCGTATTGAACATAATAAACTGGGTTTTTATCTGATTTTTCCAAAGCTAAATCTAAATCAAATTCCATATGAGTATTGTTGTCATGCCTCAAAAAGAAAAACCGAGCTGCATCTAAACCAACTTCATTTATTAATTCTTCTATAGTCACAAAAGAGCCAGCTCTTTTAGAAATTTTAAGATCCTGACCATCTTTTATTAACCTAGCCATCTGAGTCAAAATAAAATCAACTTTCTTTACATCTGCAAAAATTCCAATAGCCGCTTTGAGTCGAGCCACATAGCCATGATGATCGCCTCCCCAAACATGAATCACTTTATCATAACCTCTAATTACAAGTTTATTATATTGGTAAGCTACATCTGATAAAAAATAAGTTCTTTCACCATTCTCTTTTATCAAAACCCGATCTTTATCATCCCCATAATCCGTAGTCTTCATCCACAGAGCGCCTTCTTTTTCATATGATAAATCCTTTTTATTTAAAATCTCTAAAAGTTTATCAATCAAACCCTCGTCATACAGACTCTGTTCACTAAACCAATTATCAAAATCAATCTTCATGACATCTTTTGTCACCCTTTTAAGATCTTTAATCATCATTTTTAAAACCTGATCTTTAATTTTTGATTTGATCAAATCAATCTTTTGAGCGTCTTTGAGAGTATAATTATACATCTTGAGCTTGCTTGCTAAATCTATAACATAATCTCCTTGATAACAATAATCTGGAAAAGGTACATGTAAACCCTGAAGATCCCAATATTTTCTAAGGACTGATTCTGCTAAAATATTTACTTGATTACCAGCATCATTCACATAGTATTCTTTTTCAACTTCCAAACCCTGAGATTTCATCACATTTGTTAAAGTATCTCCAGTAAAACCCCCTCGACCATTTCCCAAGGTTATTGGTCCGGTTGGATTTGCAGAAATAAATTCGATTTGAACCTTATAATTATCGCGTTTTCCCTTATCAGCAAATTTATTTTTTAGTTTATTTATCTCAAAAACTTGCTCTGCGTAGACTGCTTCCTGTACCACGATATTAATAAAACCTGGATGCTCAATAGTAATCTTCTTGATTATATTAGAGAAGTCAGGATGTTTTTTAACTTTTTCCACAATCTCTCCAGCCAATTCCATAGGGTTCTTACCGTTTTTACCTGAAATTTTCAAAGCAATATTCGAAGCGTAATCTCCTAGACCAGCAGGCGGAAACTCAATGCTAAAATCTTCCCCAATGAATTCAGGGAAAGTTTCAACAATTATTTGCTTAATTTTTTCTTTAATCATAATAAAATTATATATGATATAATAAAAATATGCCAACCTTAAAGAAAAACAAGCAAGGACTCTTTAATTACCGACCCTTAGAAGAATTTGAAGCCGGGTTGCAACTTTTGGGTTGGGAAGTTAAATCTGTTAAAAAAGGCAATCTTAGTCTCAAGGGCTCATATATTACTTTAGACAAAAATAACAATGCCTGGTTAGTCAACGCCTATGTCTCCCCATATCAACCAGCTGGCGACCCCAGCTTACAAGACAATAATCGTCAAAAACGTCTACTTTTAAAGAGAAAAGAATTAGATAGACTTAAAGTCAAACTCAAAGAAGAAGGATTGACAATTATCCCTATTTCTGTGTATACTAAGGGCACTCTTGTTAAAATAAAAATTGCTTTAGCCAAGGGTAAAAGCAAAAAAGACAAGCGCGAAATAATAACTTCCCGAGAAACAGATCGTAACATCCAAAGGATGCTACGTAACAAAATTTAAGGGGATGTATAGAATCGATGATGAACTTTTATAACTTCTCGCAGTTAAGAGGCTGGTCTCTTGTAAATCTCCCAGAAATTGATAAGTGCAAAAAACTTATTTAGCAGGGTTAAATCAGCTTTCGCTGGCTTAACTTTTGCAACTGTAGCTGCTTAAATCCAGCTACCATCCTTATCTTTGGGTGTCTATCCCTGAAGAAATTGGGTGTTATCTTAGATAGACTCCTTAAAACAGGCTGTTGGGACGATGTTTTAAGGCCTTTTAACCCAACTCTAGTTTAAGTTATTTTGTCTAGCTTAAGACTTAAACTGAAAATTAAATCTAGACTAAGCTGTAGAAAGATGTTATAATATTTATTAGACGAGGGTTCAATCCCCTCCATCTCCACCCGAAGCATTTGCCATGCAACTGCACAGGCAAGCATAATTATTAAAAAAAACTTATCCAAATCAATTATCACAAGGGTCACAAAGGTCCTAATCAATCACAGAAAAAATATCGAATTAATGAACAAATTTCCTGGTCTCCAGTAAACTTGATTGATGAAAACGGAGATAATCTAGGAGAAAAAACCCTAGAAGAAGCTAAATCGCTGGCTGCTAAAGCTGAATTAGATCTAGTTGAGCTGGCTCCTAATGCTCGTCCAACTGTTTGCCGAATTATGGATTTTGGCAAATTTCAGTACGAAAAAGAGAAAGAATCTAGAAAACAAAAAAGTAAAGTTAAAAAAAGCGAACTCAAAGAAATCAGACTTTCTTTTAAAATTGCTAAAAACGATCTAGAGAATAAACTCAAACAAGCTAACAAATTTTTGGATGAAGGTCATAAAGTCAAGCTCTCTTTACGCTTAAAAGGTCGAGAAAAAGCCTTTAAAAGAGAAGCTATCCTAAAACTCAAGGAACATTTAACTCTCTTGGGAGAAGACATCATTGTCGAAGGAAGTGTTTCAGCTCAAGGCCCATCAGTTTTTGCCACTGTTAGCAAAAAAACAAACAACTAGAGAGCCTTGACGAAAACCAAGATTCAACTATAATACAGTTATTATTCAATCAATTTTTACTATAAATCATGCCGAAACTAAAAACACACAAAGCTTCTGCCAAGAGATTTAGAAGCACTAACCCGAAAAAGAAAAACGCTAAAAAACCTAAGCTCATGATCAGATCAGGTGGTCAAGATCATTTTAATGCCAATGAATCAAGCAAAAAAACTAGAAATAAGCGAGCTGATAAACCAAAAGCCAACAAGAAAGATATAAAAAACATTAAACGCCTAATACCCTATGCCTAGAGTTAAAAGAGGAACAACCCATGTAAAAAGCCGACGCAAAATCCTGAAGAAAACAAAGGGCTATTCAGCTGGACGAAAAAAATTGATCAAACAAGCTAAGACTGCTATCAACAAAGCTGGTGTCTATGCCTACCGAGATAGACGAGTCAAAAAAAGAGTTGCTAGGACAACCTGGCAAATCAAGATCAATGCTGCTGTTCGTGAATATGATATGTCATATTCCAAATTTATTGCAGCTTTGAACAAACATAAGATTGGTCTAGATCGTAAGATCCTCGCAGAAATAGCTGAAAACAATCCTGAAATTTTTGCCAAGATCGTCGCTGAAGTTAAAAAATAAATCACTTCACATAAAAAATACCTCCTAATTTAGGAGGTATTTTTTTATTAAAATATTTGTTAAATCTACTCTTCTTTAATAGCTTGAACAGGATCTATCCGAGCAGCTTTTGATGCAGGAATAAGTGAAATCAATATTGAGACTAAAAGTATTAAGACTGAATATAGAAAAAAGCTTAACCAATCAATATGAAAAAAAGCAGAAGTTGCCACTGGAGTAACTACACTAAAAGTCTTTTCCATAGTCCCAGCTAAAAAACTCTCAAACCAACTCTTAGCTCCCGTAGCAGTCACAAAAATAAGGACAATACCTAAGAGAGCACCAATCACATAAGCTATCCCAGCATATAAAGCAGTCTGATGGATAAACAAATTTCTGACTGATTTTTTTGTCATTCCTAATGCTCTAAAAATACCAATTTCTTTCCTTGAATCTGAAACAAATTTACCCATAGTAAAACTAATCAAGAGAGCTGCTAATAAAACTATTGAAACTGACAAACCCCAGGAAACACCGTTTAATGTAGATTCTATTTGTTCAAATACCTCTAAATCATTTTTATCTGTAAGGGAGTAGCCCAATTCATTTATACTAGCGACGACTACGTCTCTATTTTCTACATCATCAATAACAACAACAGCTGAACCTGAAGACTGGACAGCTTCACTAAAAACATCAGTATTTAAATATTCACCAATCACAGAATCATCATCTCGATTAATTTCTACAACTAACCCAGGGATGTTGTAATTCTCTGTATCTTCACCAGAAGTAGCGCCCTCACCAGGTCGCATACCACCCATGCTTTTGCCATGACCTGCCATAATACCAAAGCCACTCCCTGTAGCTGAAGAGAGTTCTAAACCATCATATGTTAAGCCAACAAAAGTAGCATTCAAATCATCAGTTGATATTTCAACATCATTTCTAGCAGCTAGTTGATTTTCAATATAATCCGAGACCATAACTTTAGCAAAATCGGTCGGGATATACGTATTAAAATTTGAATTATCATTGACTATCCCGACAATTTTAAATACATATATCTGTGGTGTACTTAACTGATCAATATCCCAATACGCTGCTAAAAAATCATCTCTATCTTGCTCTGCTTGAGCTATATCACTTTCAGATAATTTTGAAATCATTTGACCTGAGGTGGTGAAGGTCATTCCATATGTTTCAAGCTCATCCAATCCCCCAACCCGCATAGTAAATTCCTGACCAATTAGATCCTCTTTATTGTAATCAATAGAACGGGTTTTAAACGGCAATTGATTTTGCATTTCTTCTTGAGGATCACTCCCATCTTCACCAGGCTGACCTCGAGTCCCCCGACGCATAGTAATCGTAATTGAATCCTGTCCGCCCCAATCTTCATAGCTTTCTACAAAAGATGAAGCATTCAAAATAATAGGAATAGCCCCTCCCTCTTGATATTCAAAATCCTGATCTGTATATAAACTAGCAATATTTGAATCCAAACCAACGACTGAGTTCAAGCTTACTTCAATACCTGCAAATAAATCAGTTGTCACAATATTTGAGACTGGTAAAACTTGATTTAAGGCTGCTATCTCAACGTGATCAATATCCTCAACTGACTCTATATCTGCTTCATAAAATTGACTATCTTCAGAATTAAAAAATGACCCAGGACGGGCAAAGCCCTGCTCAGCTGTCTTGTCGAGATAAATAGCTTTATTTTGCTCATCAATTGTTCCAAAAATGCTAGCATCAGCTGCTTGTTGAAAATTAGCCACTTGGCTTGAAACTAAAACAGCCATAGCAACCAAAAAACTAAGCGGAATAATTAAAAATAAGGCCTTTTTTCTTCTCTTGGTTAACTTCCGATAATTTATAAAAAATATACTTTCTGTTTTCATAAGCTTATTTAATTATTTTTCCGTTTTCTATTTTAATAATATTTTTAAATTGCTGAGCCACCCATTCAGCGTGAGTAATAATAATTATACTCACACCATCTTTAGAGACATCACGCAAAGCCTTCATGACTATTTCACCATTTTTCTTATCAAGCTTTCCAGTCGGCTCATCTGCTAATATTATTTCTGGATCATTGGCTAATGCTCGAGCTATAGCCACCCGCTGCTGCTCGCCACCAGATAGCTGATTTGGCAAATGCTCTACTCTATCTCCTAAACCCATTTTAGTTAACAATTTTTTTGCTTGACTAGCTGCTGCTTTTTTACTTTTGCCCTCCACCAAAATCGGAATCATAACATTTTCCAGAGCAGTTAAATAATCTTGTAAATAAAAAAGTTGAAAAATAAAACCAATTTTTTTATTTCTCAACTCTGATAAATCCAAATCAGACAACTTGGCAATATCTTGATCATCTACCCAAACCTCGCCAGAAGTTGGTCGATCAAGACCACCAATAATCTGTAAAACCGTGGTTTTTCCAGATCCCGATGGTCCGACAATAGCTAAATCGTCTCCTTTTTCAAGTGAGAAGCTAATCTTGTCGACAGCGGTCACAGGCTTGATGTTGTCATAAAATATCTTTGAAACATCTTTGACCTCTAAAATTTTAGGCATAAAAAATAGGTTAATATTTAAAACCTTTCCTATTTATCTATACGTTAAATGATTTAACTATATTTCACTCCATCTCAATATCCAAGCTTCGAAGCAAGTCAACTGCCTCAGGCAAAGAAAACTTAGCTTTTGATAGATTATTATTTTTTATATCAATTCCTCTTTCGTCTATTTGCATATTTTTTTAATATAACTTGAAACTTCTTTATCCTGACAATAATTTTTAAGCCAATAATCCAAGGCTCGTGATTTACTCACTAGTCTCCCCTTTTCAACATTGTAAACTGTCCTCATGATCAATTGCAGATGAGAAATATTTTCTTGAATATATTTTTTTAAATTTTTTTTATTTGGGCCCAAACTATCTAGATCCCTTTGAATACTTCTAGTTTTTCTAATCACATACGGCAGAATATCTAACATGGCTTCTTCGAAAGTTACTGGCTGGATTTTGTCTATGATTTTCTTATCACCAAAAATTACCCAACTTTTATATTTAAGATTATACTGATCTAATTTATGATACGGATATTTATCTTCCCTGCCATAACCAAACAAATTTTTATTACTCAATTTCTTTTCTTCAATAAATAAAATATCAAGATCAATTGACGTAAATTTTTTAACAAGCTTGTTAATTTTATTAACTAATTTATTATCAATTTTTTCTACAACCAAAAGCAGATCTAGATCACTTGTTTTTGGATCCCAATCTCGAGTTACCCCACTTCCCCAGAAGATAATCGCTTTTAAGTCTGAAAATTCCAGCTGAGCCTTGGCTGTAATTTTTTTTAGAGTTTGTTGTTTGGTCATGTATTTTTTATCAAAAGATCGCCTTAAAGCGATTAATCTAGGTAGAAATTTTTTTATTTATAAAATTATCTCTATTCTACTGTTACTTCACCAACATAATCATTTTGAAACATGGCCTTAACTTGAGAAACAATTCCTTTGTCTTTATTAATGATTTGAGCTAGACACCACATTAATTTTACTTGAGCTGAAATAAAGGTCATATCATTGACTGGGATAACACCGGCCTCTAGAGCCTCAAATCCAGTTTTGTAAATACCCGCTCCTGTCGTACTTCCACCGATGAATGGAGAAGTAATCAAAACAGGGATGTCTAGCTTAATAGCTTTTTTTATTACAGGTAAATATCTACTAGGTATGTTACCAGCTCCAAGTGATTCAAAAATTAAGCCTTTTATCTCTCGTGTACCTAATATCTCGTCTATCATTTTAGGATTCACGGCCGCACCAACCTTTACATTTAATAATCCTGATTCAAAATTAGGTTTTAAGATTAGATTTTTTCCTTTTTTACTAATCTGCTTTGTAAAAGGAGACCATTGCAAACGACCTCTTATAAATCCTAATTCAGGATAAGCAGGAGACATAAAAGCATTGTAATCAGAATCATGTCTCTTTTGAGCCCGAATAGCTCTAAAGACAAAGTGTCCAAAAGAAATTACCACTTCGGCAATATCAGATGTCGCAACTCTAAAAGAATTTTCTAGATTGAACTTAGCATCTGTCCCCACAGCTTCTGGATAAGATTGTGAGCCTGTTAAGACAACAGGCTTGTTCAGATTTTTACCTAGAGCGAGAGCTAGAGCACTACCTGTATCAGCCATGGTATCAGTCCCATGAGTCACCACAAAGCCATCATATTTATCATATTTTTTATAAATAGCCTCGGCTATCTGAGACCAATGATCTGCAGTCATGTCAGTACTATCAATATTAAAAAGCTCAACAATATCAACTTTTGCTATTTCACTGATTTTTGGTACCAAGCGTAAAAGATCCTCGGCGCTAGCAGCAGGTGCCAAAGCCCCGGTCTTTTTATCAGGAAGCATAGCTATCGTCCCTCCACAAAATAATAAGCAAATTTTCTTAATTTTTGGCATAAGATAATATAAATTATTTATTACTTTAATAATACCCTACCTGTTAAACTCAGTCTAGACGAGTATTTTTTATTTAGAAAAAGATTACACACATATTAACTACAACTTGACAATAGTTATAATAAGTATATAATTTTTAAATAAGAAGTCGGTATATGTGCGGTTAGCCATGACCGGCTTTTTTTATACAAGAACTTCAAATATCCCAAGACCATTAGCCATCTTTCTATCTATTAATCTCTTCATCATACTTTGCACTTTAGTTAGATTTTTAAATTCTCCCATCTTAATTTTATATACCATATCTGCCATAACCGCTAGACTATCTGCAATTTGAACATGGTCATCAAGATTAAGCTTATTAACTAAACTCAGTGATGTTATTTTTTTTCTATAGCTTGAAGCTGTAACATTTTTTAAAGGAATTCCTTGACCTTGTAATTTATTATGAGCTTCTATTAAATATTTATCTTGATAAGGTTCCGATTCAACAACGATTTTCCCGTTATAATTCTCTAAATGATTAGCAGTAAATTCTTCTAACAATTTCTTATATGCCCTCCTAAGAATTGCAATATCATTCCAATTTAATTTTATTGCCTTACTTTTGTCAGTTATTACAAAAGCTAAAGAGATTTCATCTCTATTTAAGATGTTTGTAAAATGAGTCCAAAATTGAATTTCTTTTTCTTCATCGTCCCGCAAACAAGCAAATGGTCCCTTTTTACGAAGAATATCCCTACAATGAAAAATTATTTTTTCATCATCAAAAAACTTTTTCTTTAATTTACACATCGATTTATTTAGTTTTTGTTTTGATTTTTCTGGAACAATTATTCCAGATAAAACAAAATTTTTAGAAGGATGATTATAACTTGCCTTACCCGTCTCATCTATCGCTAATATTTTATATTCTTTATCCATTATATTATTTTTTATTATTTCAACAAAAACAATTTTATTCTGATTTACCCTATCAACAAATATCAATTTATTAATATCTCTTGATAGGGGGAATCGAACCCCCATAGCCCATCGAGCCAACTATTTTTCAGATAGTCGCGTATACCAGTTCCGCCATATCACCATTTATATAAAAATACATTATGTGGCTAAATCTTTATGACTTCCTTCTATGTAAGAAATAATAACATCTAATAACTCAATCTCATTTTTCTTTTTTTCTAGCAAATCCCTTGGAAATATTTCTTCATATTTACTAATTTTACATCTATCTCCTCCTGAAATATATTTATTAATTATTTTTTTGCTTTATCAACAAGAGACGCCAGCATACTGATATAGGCAATAAATTCAAGAGCCATCTCAGGATTATCTATGATAATTTTATGTGCTCTTGGATTTCTAAGACCAGTAACAGCGCCACAAAGCATCATCATGAAACCCCTTTGTTCATCTTTATCAAAACTATCAACAAGGTCATTAAACTTTAAAATTGGATGACTAGGATTAAACACATATTCCATTAACGAAACTCCATCTTTATCTTCAACTCCACTATTTAATCTCACAAAAGCATTTAAGGCTTTAACTGAATCTTCAATAGCGTTTGCATAATATCCATCACGAAACAACTGACCCGATGCCCGCTCAATTACTGTATTAAGCTCTAAGCCTTCATATGCTTTTAATGTTTTACCTGCATTTGTCTGCCCTGCGTCCTCTAGCTCCTCTATAAATCCTGATTTAATAGCTACTAACTGTTCCCTAGCTCTTTCAATCCCATAACATAATCCATCTCTTACTTCTTCAATCGGAGTTTCTTGCATAAAATTTGAAGACGCTGTATCAAGATGTATTATTGATCGACAATATCTATCATATTCAACAGTATTGATCCCAAAAATAGAAACCAATAGCTTATCAAGTTTATCTTTAAGAACTCTGATTTTTGGATCATTTCGTTTATTTACAGAATTAGGATCAAACTCATTGAGATCAGTAATTCTACGTTCAATTTTTAATATAGAAGATTTCATTTCCTCATACGATATGTTAGCTGCTTCAAGTGTTTGTTGTTTTGCCATATATTTTTTAATTAAATTTATATATTAATACTTTTTATCTTTCGGTGGATTTGGGTCATTTCCTGGGGCTACGGTATCACTATCCCTAATCTTCCCATCAAGACCATGAATTCTTACTTCACCACCACCAGCATTCCCAACGAACTCTTTAGCTAGTTTTTCTGCCTCCTTTTGAGTGCTAGCATAAGCACTTACTCTTTCAAATCCCTCTCCTTTAACTCTCCATTTTTTATTTTCCTTATCTTTTGATACATGGTAATTTGGCATAAAATTATTTTTTTAAATTTTTTAATCTTCTTCCAATTTAACTGCGTATTTTTTGACAAACTTTTCAATAAAACTCAAGACGTCAGCCTTGGCGTCGGCTGGACTGGAAGCCACCCACATAGCAAAGTTATACAACTCTTTTGGATCTGACTCTATCCATTTACCATTTTCATACAAAAAAAACATCAAACAAGTCATAGCAATTCTTTTATTACCATTTTGAAAGGGATGATCTTTGATTAACAAATAAAAAAGCATGGCCGCTTTAGAAAGCAACCCCGGGTATAAATCTTTACCAGAAAACTTTTGAAAAGGCACACACAAACAACTTTCTAATTTTTGAGGATATCTTGAAGAAAATTCAGGGATAGGTTCTTTGTAAGTTAACTTTTCTTGAGCCAAACGAAAAGCTATTCTTTCAACTTTTCCAATTGTCAATTCTGTAACTCTAGACATTTCCAAGTAATCTTAATGTTTCTCCATAATCTTTAACTACTTTAGAGACAGCTTTATCTATTTTTTGTTCTTCTTTTTTTGAAATTGAACTGGTTAAACAACCCGATGTCAAATCATTTTCTCTAATATAGTAATTTTTTCCTAGCCTAATCGATGGCAATTGACCCTTTTTTACTTGATTATAAACAGCAATCCGGCTGATGCCCATGATATCGCCTGCTTGTTGAGTTGATAATAATTTATCTTCCATATTTTTTATGTTAATCATATATATATTATATTAACATAAGTTAACTAACAAGTCAATGGTTAACCAAAAAACTGCTAGAACAATTAATGATCATGGGGATTTTTTATATTTATTCCCACAAACATTGACAAAAATTTAACATACTGTAAAATTACTTAATTCGCTCTTTTCAAAATCCACATCTTTCGTAAAGGAGAGTGCCATGAAAAAAGTTGCTTTACACGTCAGTTGTTTATTCATCGCCATGATGATGATTATGCTTGTCTTTTCTGGATGCAAAGAAAAAGCTACCCCAGAAAAAAATTACGAGCAACTGCTCAATAAACTCGCTAACGAAGAGCCAAGCGTCTACAATTTTGAGCAAACACATCACTTTGAAAAAAAAGCAATTACTGCTAACTCCAGCGCAAAAATCGCCTATCTCCCCATCCTCTGGAATGACATCATAAAAAATACCCTCTATAACGTTAGAAATGTATATGTTATAGATTCAGCAATTTCGGATTTTTATCGCTGGGGATGGGAATTACACGAAATACTGATGGAAACGGAAACATCTGTGATGTCTTTGAGTGGATATTCCCCGGAGAAACTCCTGGCAATAAAACGCCAGTATAGATACAGAAATTCGATCATTGTTTCCATCCAAGATGTTGAGAATGAAATTTGTCCAAGCCCTGAACTCATGAGAGATGCAAACTTAGGTTTGAAATATATTCATAAAAAATGGGCTGATGTTCTTTCAGTTAGCCAATTGGCTAAATTTAAAAAATGTAAATAAACAACATACCGCTACCCTCTTGGGAGCGGTTTTTTTAATATATTTTCAACTTGAAAATAGACCCTAACTAATATACCATTAATATGGTTATCAGGAGGATTTATAAACTAAAATTATAAACATGAATGAATCAATGAAAAAAGCGTTGAAAGATGTCATGACTTTAGGGGTCATCTGTACACAATGGGGAGACACCGGCAAAGGAAAGCTTATAGATTACTTTTCACAATGGGCAGATATAGTTGCTCGTGGTACTGGCGGAGCGAATGCTGGCCATACTATTTGTGTTGATAATAAAACTTATATATTTCACCTGTTACCTTCTGGAATTTTACATAAAGAAAAACAAAATATTATTGGTAACGGAGTTGTCCTTGACCCGCGAATAGTCCTAGAAGAAGTCGGGATCTTAGCCAAGGCCGACTATACATGTGACAACCTAAAAATTGCCTATAATGCTAAACTTGTCTTACCCCAACACTTAGTCATGGATAGAGCCAAAGACATCGGTAAAGGTAGAATAGGTACAACCGGCAGAGGTATTGGCCCAGCCTACACTGATCACTGTGCTAGATTTGGCCTGATTGTTAATGATATGCTTAACCCAGAACTATTCAAGGCTAAACTAGAACGCAATTTAAAAGACAAAGTCAAATTACTTCGTGAGTTTCCAATTGAAAAAATCAAGGAAATAATGGCTCATGATCACCTTGAAAATGGTAAATTTTTTGATGAGAAAGAAATCTTTAATGTTGAAGCTATTACCAAGCATTATTTGAATCTAGGTCAAAAATTAAAAAAATTTATAACTGATACTGATAAACTACTTAGAGAAGCTCTAGGTAAAAAACACATATTACTTGAAGGAGCTCAAGGAACTTTACTCAGTATTGACTACGGATCCTACCCCTATGTCACCTCATCTGATGCTACCATCCAAAGCCTACCCAAAGGCGTTGGTCTGTCAGCTGCTGATGTTGATCAAGTTTATAATATTGTCAAAGCCTTATATATGACCAGGGTTGGCGAAGGACCTTTTCCTACAGAGTTTGGGGGCACAAAATCTGCAGAATATTGTGGCCAATCAGGAATAACAGCTGAGACGGAGAAAAAAGAATTCCCTGATGTAACTCTAGACCCTGATGGAGACGAATTCCTATTTGGGGTAAATGTCAGAAGAGCTGGCTCAGAATACGGGGCCACGACTGGTAGACCACGAAGAAATGGTTGGCTGGACTTGCCACTCCTTAGACACTCACTACAGGTTGCCGGAAAACTAGGACAAACCATCGCTCTAACCAAAGTTGATGTCCTAGATAAATGCCCAAGTATTAAGATTTGTGTCGCTTACAAATATACCGGTCCTGACTATAACCTAGGAGAAACTACTCTTAAAAAGGGGGACACCTTAGACACTGCTATTTTGTTAAGTGAAATCTTAGAATACAGTGAACCAATTTACCAAGAATTTTCTGGTTGGATGTGCGACATTACTAAAATAAAAGAATTTGATAAATTACCAGACAAACTTAAAACTATTATTAAGTTTATTGAAAAGCAAGCTAAAACTTCTGTAGGGATGGTCTCTGTAGGACCTGACCGAGAACAGACTATTTTAACTTAAAAATAAATAAAATTGACTTTCTTAATTTGCAATGTTATTTTAAATTAAAGTACTTTTTTTGGAGGTGATGTCATGCAATTACCCATTCGCTGGGAAAACAGCATTTCAGGGGCTTATAAAGTCTACTGGTATTTCATCGGATTTTTGATTGATATCATTCTTCCTTTTTTGGTGGTCACAACTGAAATTGAGGAATTATTTGCTTGGTTACTGTGGCTCCTCGTATATATGGGTTCTGTAATAATTACGATTGCTGCCCATATCAAGTACAACCCCAAGCCATGGAAATGGAACAATGACGAAGATTGGGTCAAACCCAAAAAAAACCCACCCAAACCATACTGGTAAAATTCACCCGAGCTTCACAGCCCAGGTTTTTTAATAGTTTTATTTAAAATTTATTTATTTACTCTTCCTTTTCAGTTTGGATTTTCTTCAACTGTTCATAAAACATCTTGGCGTTTTCATGGAGTAAATCCATATTTCCTTTATCAATATGCGCTTTATGAATTTCCGTGTCACCTGAGTATTCTTTCCAGGCCTGTTGTCTTTCTTCTTCGTCAATTTTTCCATCCATTGTAAAACCCAATGCTTCTAAAAAACCCTTGTAAGTATCGCTTGCAACTAAATAAGACATCAATGAAATCCCTTCTCTACCCTCATCTTTTTTTATTTCCTCAGCTAATTTCAATATTCCCTCGATCATTAATAAATATTTCTTATCACCCAAGGTATGGCCCGGAGCAATATGTAAATGTGTCCAACCATCGTCTTTTACTTCAAAAGTTACAAAATTTTCATCATCCAAAGATTCAAAACCTCTTTCTCTTAGTAATCTTTTTCGTTCAATTTTTTCTTCAAGCTCGGGCAACTCTTGCTTGAATCGTAATATTTCTTGAGCAATAGGCAATATAGCTTCTACTAAATCTTCGTCAGCGTCTTTTTTAGCCAATTCTAAAAGTTTTGATTTTGTAGCTGTAAAATCAATTCCAATTTTCTCTAAAATTTCATCAGCATAAGGCAGATAATCATCAATTCTTTTTACCAGGTGCTGGATACTCTCCTGGCTCCCTTCTCCTTCGGCAATAAATTTTTCAACCTTTTCCCGAAGATATTGATCATCTTCTGGAGCTTCATCATTTTCTACCCCAGATTCAGGGGAAACATTTTCTTGGCTCTCATTAGTCGTTGCTTGAGAAGTATTATTTTCAAAATCTTTTTCTGACATAGCTATTTATTAGTCTTTTTAATTTTCTAAACTCCACTACTAATAATATTATCTAAAAAAGTTAAATCAGTCTATTCTTTTATTTTCTTAATTAACTCGGGAAAAGTATTAGTCTGAAAATGACCATTTTTATTCTTAAAAATTTTAATTTGGGATAATCTTAATTTCTGCTGATATTTTTCAATCTGGTCAGGAGTGATAATTGGATCATTAGCTGAAAAATAAAAGATAATATCCTGACAATTTTTTTCAAATTTAATTAAACTGCCAGTTATTTTAAAACCATTAGTTAACTCTTCTTCAGCCCCAGCTCCGTCATATGGAGCAGCTACTAAAATTACTTTACGAGGTTTTAATTTTAAATTCTTTTCAGCTAAAAATTTGGCTAAAAATACCCCACCCAAAGAAAAACCAATCAAGATATAATTTTTATCAAGTAGCTTTAAATATTTTTCAAAAACAATTTTCCAGTCTTTATAATAGGCATTATCAGCCATGGGCATGCGCGGTCTGATTACTTCATAATTTTTACCCAAAGCTTGATCTAAATATTCATAATTCCATTTTATTGGTTTATCCAAAGATACTTTACTAGTCTTAAGATCTTGGTAATATTTAGCCTGAGTTTTAAAAGTCGCTCCCCCGCCGATTAGGACAACTTGAATTGGTTTTTTTGGCATATTTTCTATTGCTTTATTAAACTTACTTTAGCTTATTATATTACTTTAAGCAATTAAAAAACGACCATATTTCAAGTCGTTTAAATTATAAAAAATTAAAATAAAAAACCCGCCAGAGTGAACTAGCGGGGATAAAAGAACAATTTTTACTTGATTTTGACAATCAAGTTCATGCCGAAGATAAAAGACTCTTCCATCTCAACACCCTTCTGAAGGCCGAAAATCGGCTCAACACAGAAATATTTTTCAGAATTGTCAGTCCACAGGACGACGAAAACTGGCTCACCGTGACGAAAACCATCTGTTAACGACATCTCCACAATGTACTGCGGAGTTTCGATGTAAATCTGCTGACTGGGGTCAATCTGATGCAAACTAGCTTCTCGGGAAAAGCCAGTTAGAGATTCCCAACCAGTCATAACCCTGACTTCACTGACCTTACCAGCAAAGTAAGGATGAAATCCAGGTCTAATAATCGGCAGATTACCAAACCACTCAGACCGATTGGGCAAGCTGATAGACATCTTTCTACTCAAAAATTTGCTACCCAGCAATGTATCCACTTTCATAATTACTTTCCAAGGATAGCGCCTTGATCCATCATGTTGATATTGAAAAATAGATCTGCTAGGAAACGCTTGATCTTCAAGCGGCTCCAAGTTGCGCAGAAAACCATGTTGGCCTTCAAATCGAGAATCCTTCCCAAACCAAGGGAAAGCTCCAAACTCTCCGCCACGGATACTGTCATTTGGCAATTTAATTTGCGGAAAGATAATATCAACACCGCCAACCTGAAACGATGTCACCATACCACCAGCTGAAGAGACAGTGACTAGAGAACTTTCTGTAATCAAAGTATGCTCGGACATATTTTCCTCCGATTTATTCCAAAAGATTTAATTGTAAGTTGCGATAAATAAAAATAACATCTTTTTTATAAGATGTCAAGACTAACTAAAATAATGGATCAACAAGAACAAGCCCTACACAATTAATCTTTTTTTTCTGAAGTTTTAGCTAATAAATCACGCAAGTAATCAGCCTTGCTAACCTGGGCTTTATCAGCGGCTTTTGACAAGTATTCATCAAGACTTGGAGTTAATCTTAAGGTAAACCTTATAGACGGGACTTCAATCTCAGTAATCTCAGAATTAATATTTTTTAAAAAATCATAAATAGTTTTTTGGACGCTGTCCTTTGAATAAGACTTAATCTGGATACATTTTGGAATATGTTTTTGCTTTAAAAAAACAACTAGCTGACGGGGAATCTTATTTTTTTGATAAAGACAAAGCGTTGGCTTTTTTTGTAAAACAGCTTGAGCTAATAGATAGCTAGCTTGTTGTTCAATCTCAGTCACTTCCAAAAAGATGGCATCAAAATTACCAAGCATCCCTACACCCATAGTATGCAATAATGACTCAGTTTGCTCTGAATCAGAATTATTCAAAAGATTGGAAGTTAATTCAAGTTCAGTTCTTTGCAAAACATCTAAAATCAAGGCTGAGCTGATTTCAGCTTGCCCCGATTTATTCAATTTGCCATTATATAAAACTTTCATCTTGATTTAAGACTTTAGAAGTTTATTTATTTTAACCTGGTTACTGGCAACTCCATAAGCCCAAACCGCCTGAGCCGCAGCTTGCTCAAAAGTCATATCTGATAAGAAAAATGTCTTTTTAGAAAGCTTAGTCTGATTTACTGGTTCAATCCCATAACAAACAATTAACCCCGAAAAATCTAACAAAACTTTTTCCCAAGAACTTGGAACCAAATTTACCTCTCCAGCTTTAATTACTAACATATCTGTTTTAGCCAGTTCTTCTGATGAAGGTAAAATAGAAAAATTAACATCTAAAAATAAAACCTGTTTAGGAATTTTTTTTGGAAAAATATTAGAGCTATGTTTAATAATTTGTTTTCTTTTGACTTTAATATCCAAATCCAAAGTTATTGAGCCAAGTGGCTGGTCATCTACGCTAGCAAATAAATTAACATGTGTATAGGCTGTGTGAATAGCTTTTTCAGCATTAACTATTGAACTACCAGCTAGCAAAACTACGCCACGCTCCAAAACGCAAGAAGTCTGCATGGCGTTCAAAACATTATTTCTAGAAGTGAAATTAGTAAAATCTCCAAAAAATTCATCACCAAAATCAAAATGCTCAATCTGAACAGCTGTAGTTGTAAAAACAACTGGTTTCTTAAGACTAGCCAAGGCTAGTTTGGCATAATTAGCAGCAAACAAAACTTGCTCGGCACTATGTAAAACCACAAAACCGTCGTATTTATTACGTGCTAAATATATCGCCTGTGCTACTTGATACCATTCACAATGAGTTAAATCCAGACCATTTCCTTGCCAAATTAATTTGGTATCAACTTTGGCAATTAAAGATAACTCAAAAAAATTCCTCGCCCAAATAGCCAAAGATTGTTCAGTCACCCTACTTTGACCAATTACTTCTGGTTCAGCGCAGAATATAATACAAATTTTCTTTTGCTTTAACATCATAGATATCTAAACCTTAATATATATCACGATAAAAATCAAGCCGTCGCTATAAATAGCGACGGCTTGATTTTTTAAAGATAATCTATGATTTAAGCCACTTAGTTTCTTGCCGAACCAAAAGGTCTTCAGCGCGAAGAGGCTCAGCCATTATTTCTTTGACTATTTTTTCCATTCTAACACTTTGGCTTCCTTTGACCAATAAGACATCTCCCTGTTTCATTTTTTCTTGGACAAATTTTCCGGCTTCTTGTACTTCGGCAAATTCAAAAATACAATCATAATCCATTCCTAATTCATTAGCTTTAGATGCAATTATTTTAGCAAGATCACCAACAGTTACTAAATAATCAATCTTATTTTCAAGAACCGTTTCACCAACAACATTGTGTCCACGAGTAGTATATTGCCCCAGTTCTGCCATATTACCAAGAATTGCCCATTTTTTACCAACACTTTCAATATTTTTCAATACTTCCAAAGCAGCAATAACAGCTGGTGGTGAGGCATTATATGTATCATCAATTAACATAGTATGTTTAATACCTGAAATAACATTCATTCTTCCCTTGGGAGAAACATAGCCCTCTAAACCCTTACTTATATTAACCAAATTTAAACCTAATTCAAGGCCAACACAAGTAGCAGCTAAAACTGAATAAATCTGATGCTTACCTAAAACATTTGGCAAATACAAAGGCACAACGCTCCCTTGAAAATTTAACTTACAATTCAAGCCTACTTCCTGGGCTTCTTTATCATTTGCAAACTTAGTAATAATCTTAACATCACTAGCTAATAAATCAGACTGAGCATGAAAACCATAGGTCCAATAAGGGGCCTTAATATTTTTTGACATATTATATACACTAATATCATCTCTATTTAGAAAGACCTTACCAGTCTCTTTGGTAGCTTCGGCTAAAACTCTTTTTTCTCTAATCAAATGATCAATGCCTTTAAAAAATTCAACATGCACTGGTATATTTTTACCAATAGCTGTTACGATTGAAATATCTGGCTTAATAAACTCTGTTAGATATTTCATATCTCCTGGATGATCAATCCCCATTTCTAATATTAGAATCTCAGGATAATCTTGTTTTGTTAAAATTAATTTCAAAGATTGCCAGGAAACGCTCAACCATTTAAATAAATTTCTGCCACCTGACTCATGACCTATAATAGTTAATGGAATACCTATTTCATTGTTATAATTTTTGATATTTTTTCTAACCTTAAAATCATCTTGAAGAACAAGATTAACAGCTTCTTTAGTAGAAGTTTTACCAACACTACCTGTGATACCTATTATTTTTGGATTGTATTTTTCCAAGATCCTTTTAGCAAGAAATCTCAAATATTTTTCTAATATTTTTCTCATATAATTTAATTTCTATCTGGAGGGATATGTAAATAATTAACTATGTATTCGGCAATTTCACCAAATAAAGGGGCAGCTGAACTAGCTGACCATAAAACATCTTTTGGCTCATCAAGCTTAACTAAAATTACAAATTGCGGATCAGCCAAAGGTCCAAAACCTATAAAACTATCTTTATGTCTATTTTGATCATAACCATTTCCATCTTCACGAGAGACCTGAGCTGTCCCGGTCTTACCTGCTAAATAATAGCCATCAACCGCGGCATGAGCTGCATGACCATTGTCAATCACTTTGACCATCATCGCCGAAAGAGCAGTAGCAGCACTCGGACTAATAACTTGCCTAACTTCTTGAGGAGTATTTTCGATCTCTGTACCATCGGGTTTAATTGTTTTTTCAACAAGATAAGGCTTCATCAAAGTCCCCTGATTAGCAATAGCTGCTCCTGCCATCAACAACTGAATAGGGGTGACAGTCAAACCTTGACCAAAACTAGCAGTTGCCATATAAATTTCTTTACCAGTCTCAAGACCACTTAAATCACCAGAATTTTCACCATTTATATCAATTCCACTATAATCACCAAATCCAAAATTAGCAAAATAACGATAAAAACTATTTGCTCCCACCTGTTCAGCCACATGAATCGAACCAGTGTTTAAGGATTTTTCCAAAACATCAATCATGGTTTGAATACCATTAGCCTTACCATCTGAATTTTTAATAGTATAAGGCCCAATTTTAACTTCACCAGTATCTTCATAAGTTGATTCAGGAATAATTTTACCAGAGTCTAAACCTGCAGCCATAGTAAAAATTTTAAAAACTGAACCTGGCTCATATTGGTCAGCGACCGCATCATTTACAAAAACACTTCCATCTTCTACGTCTTCATAATGATTAGGATCATAAGAGGGATAATTACACATTGTCAAAATCGCACCAGTTTTTGGATTAACTATAATAACCGAACCTTTATTAGCGCCGTGCCTTTCAACAGCTTCTTGTAATTTATTACAAGCAAAATATTGAATATTATGATCAATGGTTAAAATGATACCATCACCATCAACAGCTTCTTCAATTAGTTGATCACCAACTGGGATTAATCTACCGCCAGCATCTTTTTCGCTCTTTAAATATCCCTGTTCTCCAGCCAACTCATCATCAAAATAAGCTTCAAGTCCATAAACACCTTGTTTTTGATCTTCACTATTATAACCTACAAAACCAGTTAAATGAGCGAAATATTCAGCTTCTGCATAATAACGCCAATCCTCTTCAATAAATACAATTCCAGCTAAGTCCATGTCACTTATTATTTCTTTTTCCACATCAGAAACCTTATGTTTTAAAGGTTCATAAACATCATCTTCCTTGCTTAAACGAGCATAGACAGTGTCGTAGTCTAAATCAAGATACGGTAATAATTTTTTAGCAATCTCTTCTGGATTTTCAACCTGATCAGGAATGGCATACATTAAGCTCAAAACATGATTAGTTGCAATACAATACTGATCATCAGAGGCATACTTATCTTGAACAAAAATTTCCCCTCTGGCAGGAAAAAGTTTTTGATATAACTCATGTTGGCCAGAGGCTAAAGCCTTATAAAATGAGTGTTGCCAAACCTGAACATTGAACATTCGTAAAATTATTATCCCTCCAAAAATAAAAAAAATAACAGCTAGTAAAGCTAGCCGACTACTCGGACCTGAAAAAGAAAATTTACTTTTTTTAGGTTGATGATATAACCTTTTCTTCTGAACCATAACAAAAAACTTTGATTATTTAGCAGCTACTGTGCTTGAACCGGCTGTAATGTATTCAATCCCAACCACAGAAACCAGCTCTAGCTCTTGGCTAGCTGAGCTGACTCTTTGCATGGACTGTAGGGCTGAAGACTCTAATTCAAGTTTTTTGTTTTTGTTTTTTAATTCAGATGCTTGTTCAGATAAAGCTTTGACTTGATAGCCATCTGTTGCGACTTTATTAACAAAAGTTAAATATGACAAACCAACTACTGCCACCAGGGCAATCATTGTATAACCTAAAGTTTGTTTACCTAAACAAGCCTTAAGGCTAATTCTTTTTTTCTTTTTGCAATTAATTAATTTTGTCATTTTTGTTTATATTTTTTCGACCACTCTTAGCTTAGCGCTTCGACTACTCGGATTATTTCTTATCTCTTTAAGCGAGGGCATGATTGGCTTATTAGTAATTTTTTTTACTTTAGCCCGATGTTCACAACAACAAACTGGAAATTCAGGAGGACAAATACAGTCAGTGCTTAATTCTTTAAAAGCCTGCTTAACTATCCTGTCCTCACCTGAATGATAGGTAATGATTGCGAGCCTACCTCCTGGGGCCAACAATCCAACTGACTCGATGATAAATATTTTTAAATTTTCAAATTCATTATTAACCGCGATTCGTAAAGCTTGAAAAACTCGGGTAGCTGGATGAATCTTACTTTTTTGGCCACAATATATTTTTTCAATCAACTGGGCTAGTTCAGTAGTTTTCTCAATTTCTTTAATCTCCCTAACCCGGACAATCTCCCGAGCAACTGTTTTTGATTTTCTTTCTTCAGCGTATTTAGAAAATATTTCAACTAATTCTTCTTCTGAATATGTATTAACTATTTTTGCCGCTGTTAACTCACTCTCTTGATCCAAGCGCATGTCTAGCGCTGCTTCTTTTCTAAAACTAAAGCCAGTGCTTTCTCCTTCTTCCTGATAGTGATAAAAAGCCAAGCCAAGGTCAGATAAAATAACGTTAATTGTATTAAGCTTTCCTTTTCCATTTTTATTTTTTATTTCTGCAACAACCTGCGTGATATTTTTAAAATTGTTGTTAATAAAAATCTTTTGGCAAATTTGATCTCTTAATTCCTCTTCAGCCCTACGTAATGATTCCTGGTCCAGATCAATTCCAATCAAAATCCCCTTTTCGCCGATTCTCTTTGCCATTTCTAAAGAATGCCCAGCATTTCCCAAAGTACAATCAATAACTGTTTGTCCAGATTTTAAATTTAAATTTTCAATAGTTTCCTCCAGTAAAACTGGAACATGCGCTGTTTTTGACATATTAGACACCTAATTCACCGAGAGTTTCGGCAATTTCTGAAGAATCCTTTTCGCTAGATGTTTTATAAGCCTCCCAAACTGTCTGATCCCAAATTTCAATTCGGTTAAAAAGTCCGGCAATAACAGCTTTTTTCTTTAAACCAGCATATTTTTTTAAATATTCTGGTAAAATTACTCTTCCCTGCTTATCAATATCTAGCTGCATAGCACCAGCAAGCATGAGTCTGGCGAATGCCCTAGATTTGGCTTGAGAAATTGGTAATTTGGCTAACTTTTCAGCCATTTTCCGCCATTCAACCATAGGATAAACAAATAAACAATTATCTAATCCACGAGTAACCACTGCTCCGCCCTTGAGTCCAGCCCGAAACTTAATCGGAATAGCCATTCGACTCTTATCATCCAAAGCATGATTGTATTCTCCGATAAACATTTTAGACTTTGTCTTTATTAGTTATCCACAGAAAAAGTGTTTTTCCCCACCTTTTTCCACTTTTTACCCTATATCTCCATTTTACACCACTTGAACCTATTCTTCAACACCTGTAAACAAATTAATTGTGGAAAACTATACTAAAAAATAATTCCTAGCTTTTGGCAAGGAAAATAAAAAAACCAGACGTAACACTGGTGCTTAATTAAAAATATTTTCTAATTATTATAAAAAATCTTTTCTTTCTCAATAGTTGTCTCCTTACCATGCCCTGGTAAAACTCGGGTCTCAGCTGGAAGATTGTTTAACAATTTTTGTAAACTTTGTTGCATGGCCTTTGGATCTGACTCAGGTAAATCAACTCGACCACAAACATGATAAAACATCGTATCCCCGGAAAACAAAACTTTGTCAGCTTCAAAATAAAAACACACTCCTCCAGGAGAATGTCCAGGAGTAGCTATGACCTGTATTTTAAAACCCGCGATATTTAATACCTGCTGATCAATTAATTCAATATCTATTTCAAATTCAGGAACTCTTCCGTAGCCAGCTGCCAAAGCTAAACCATGATATCTTTTAACAACCGGCAGATCTGCTAAATGCATAGCAATCTTAAGCTTGGGAAATATTTTTTGAACATCCTTAACAGCTGTCACATGATCAAAATGACCGTGAGTCAACAATATATATTCCAACTTAATTTTATTTTTTGATATAAAATCTTTTAGTTCAGAATCAAAAATAGCTGGATCAATAATTAAACCAGCTTGTGTTTTTTTATTATACACTAGACAACAATTAGTCCGAATGCTCCCCTGTTTAAAAACTTTTATTTCCATGGCTTCTTGGATTTTGAAATATTAGGGGCCTGGTTATAAAAAGGTTCAACTAATTTTAGTTTTTTATTTTTAAATTTTAGAAAATCAACAGACTGATCTAGCTTAAAACCAAGGACAGGAATATTTAAGGACCAAGCTAATGTATTGGCCACTGTCACCCCAACTCTGATAGCAGTAAAAGATCCTGGGCCCTTTATAACGACAATTCCTTTTATATCTTTTAGAGAAAATTTATTATCATGTAAAATTTTATCAATCAATTCTAAAATCTTTTCTGATTGATGAAACTTAACTTTTTTTTCAATATTAAATATAGGTTCTTGATTTTTTATCAAAGAAACAATTATTTTTTCTTTAACTGCAGTATTAAGATACAAAAACATTTTATAAGTCTCTTTTTTTAAAAATTATAAAAGCTGCACTAAACATCACCACACCCACTGTGACTAAAACTAAAACATCAGGCAACCAATATATTTCAACATTTTTTAAAATATCCTGTGGCTGATAATAATGCCAAAATGAAATATAATCTATTTGTTTTATTTCATCTTTTAGATTAGCTACAATATTTATAGCATACATGCCAACCAAAACACCCACAGAAGCAGCTAGAGCCTTGCCCCTATCCCTAAATATAACGGAAAAGAAAAATGTTACCCCAATAATAGCTATAAAATAAGCTAAAGCTGATAAGCCAAAATAAACAAAACCTAAACTAGTTATTTCAATATTATAGGCTTGAGCAAACAGTATTATACTACCAACAGTTATAGCTATTAAAATTGCTAATTCAATTAAGACTACAACTAATTTTGATAAAATAACTTGAGATCTTGTGATTGGCTTTGACAACAAAAGCTCCATAGTGCCTGTCTCTATCTCTTTGGTGATATGACGAGTAATAAACCCAACCACAAAAGCAATCATCACAAAGGGGAAAATTATCCCTAAATATTCCAAAGATATAAAAGTATTAAAATTACTAAAATCCATACTAGTGGCGCCAAAGGCTTCGAAAAAACCCTCTGGCATCTGGCTATAAAAATCCCCAGCGTCAGCTAAAGCTTTTTGCATAGAAGGAAAAATAGCCATAATCATCCAACCATAGACAACAAAGACTAAAGAATAAACAGCCAGTGATTTCCAGGCTTGCTTGAATGTTTTAAAAATTATATTAAGCATGATCATTATATTGTTCTAAAAATATTTCCTCTAGCGAAGGATAAGTAATTACCAAGTCTTTTATTTCCTGCTCTGCTAATTTTTTGAGGATTGGGTTGATGTCTCCTTTAACTTTAAAATGCCAAAAGTCCTCTAAAATGTTTTTTACATCATAAACTCCCAATTCAGCCCAAGACTCTAGATTAGTTGGCTTGGTAAAATTGACTTCTATCTTTCTAACCACTGAACTTCTGAGATCCTCTACCCTAGTAACATCAACAATAATACCACCTTTGATAATAGCAATGCGATCGCACAGTCTTTCCATCTCAGGTAGATTATGGGATGAAATAAAAATTGTCATCCCTTGAGATCTAAACTCGGACAATAAATTATAAAATTCTTGTTGTAATAATGGATCAAGGCCGAGCGTCGGCTCATCGAGAAATAATAAATCAGGGTTATTTTGAAAAGCTTGTATAATTGCCACCTTTTGTTGATTGCCTCTTGAATAGTATTTGATCTTCTTTTTTAAATCCAGTTTAAATCTTTTTATTAATGATTCTCTTAACTCTTTGTTAATACCAGTAAATTTACCAAAATAATCCAAAAATTCTTTACCTGTCATATCTTTATACAAACCAATAGTGGTCGGGACATAACCAATTCTTAGACCGATCTCCTTAGAATGCCTCCGCACATCCAGACCAAAAATATTAGCTGAGCCTGAAGTTGGCCTGATAAAATCCAAAAGCACTCTAATTGTTGTGGTCTTACCTGCTCCATTAGGGCCTAAAAAACCATAAATTTCTCCCGCCTTCACCTCGAGATTAACATTCTCACATCCCTTAACTTTACCGTAGTATTTGGTGAGATTATTGATTTTTATGACTGCTTTACTCATAATATTATCTTAACATTTTTCAGATAAATTAAAAACCGCTCGGAATTTCTTCCAAGCGGAAAACTAACATATTGTATTTCATCCCGTCATTTTTCCGGACGCCTTCTGGAGCCACCCTTGCCTCCCTTTTGCCCCCTATGCTTAGATTTTCGAACGCCGGGTTTTTTCCGTTTGAACTTCATCTTCATCAAAGACCTCCCTCAGTAAAAATTAAACTTCGTGTTTAAAAGAACTAAATGCATCTTAACAAAGATTATAAAAAAATCAAGTTTATTTTTGTCTTTTTTTCAAATACAAGCGAATGGCCCAAACCACAATTCCCAACAACACAACCACTGAAATAAAGCTAACAACTGAAACAATGTTTTCAATATTTAAATCACTAAACCAATAGCCTAAAATATTTAATAAAACAATATGAGGAATCAAACCAATTAAAATAATTGGAAAAAATTTCTTAAGAGGAGTTTTTGACAAACCCAACAAAGCACTAGTTGTGTCCATGGGTAAAAAAGGGATTATATAAAAAATCCAAACAATGTTTTGCTTATCATGAATAAATTTATCATAAAAATCCAAAGTTTGTTTTTTAAAAAAATAATTAGCCAAAGGTCTCCCGAGCTTGCGCATTAAAAACATTAACAGTAAAGAACCCAAAACATTAGCTGACCAAGAATACAATGAACCCAACCAAGGTCCAAATAAAAAGCCAGTCGCTAAAGGCACCCAACCTCCAGGTAAAGGAGCTATTAAGATCTCTACAATTATCAAACCAATCGAGACAATAGGAGCAAGTGAACCAAAAGTTTTAACATAATCAACAACTGCCTGACGAGAGCTAATATATTCTCCCAAATAACAATATGCCAACCAAGCTCCAACTATTAATAATAGCAGAGTCACAACAGCTAAAATCCATTTTAACAATCTTTTATTCATAACTAAATTGACTGACGAATAATTTTCATCAAATCCAAATAAAACTGTAAATTATGCTGAGTAGCTAATCTCAAAGCCAAGGGTTCATCAGTCCTAAACAAATGATGTAAATATGCAACTGTAAAATTCTGACAAGTTGGGCACTGACAACTTTTATCTAGGGGTTTAAAATTTTTAGCGTGTTCTTGTTTGGTGATTCTGATCTCAGAATAAAAATCTTGATTTTTAAAAATATTTTTAGTTCTATTTTTCCAAACAAACAGCTGGCCGTGTCGAGCATTTCTCGTTGGGATCACGCAATCAAACATGTCTACGCCTCGCTTAACAGCTTCAACAATATTTTTTGGTTTTCCTACTCCCATTAAATAACGGGGTTTATCTTTAGGCAACAAGTCAACCGCGTAATCCAAGACTTGATACATTTCCTGATTAGTTTCTCCGACTGCCAGACCACCCAGAGCGTAGCCATCAAAACCAATTTTAATCAGCTCTTGAGCTGATTTTTTTCTTAACTCCTGACTTAGGCCACCCTGAACAATCCCAAAGAGCTGATTTTTACTTTGACGGGCGTGTTTGGATAACTTAGCCCACTTAGTAGTTAATTTAACCGCTTGCTCAATTTCTACTAGCTGAGCCTTGGCTGGCGGACAGACATCCAATGCCATCATAATATCTGAACCAATTGTTTCTTGAATAGCAATAGACTTCTGAGGGCTTAAAAAATGTCTTGAGCCATCCAAATGCGACTGAAATTCAACACCGTTATTTTTTATTTTTCTTATTTTACTAAGAGAAAAAACTTGAAAACCACCTGAATCTGTCAAAATAGGCAAATCAGTTTGCATAAATTTGTGCAATCCACCAGCTTTTTTCATTACTTCCATCCCTGGTCTTAAATATAGATGATAAGTGTTACTCAAAGTTATTTCAGCACCTAGTTTTTTAACTTCGCTTGCTGTCAAAGTCTTAACTGCTGCTTTAGTCGCGATTGGCATAAAAAACGGAGTTTTAATTTTCCCGTGCTTTGTTACTAAAACTCCTTTTCGAGCCTGATTAACTTTTGATTTTTTGATTACCCTAAAAGACATTTTTTTGATAAAATAGTTAATATGTCTATTATAAAGAAAAAAGAACAACTACTCAAACGGATTGTGCCCTATGTACCAAACTGGCTACGTCCCAATCACTTATCTTTAGCCAGACTGCTTTTAGTCTTGCCAGTTGTTTTACTTTTTATTAAAGAATATTATCTAACTGGGATTATTATTTTTATCTTTGGATTTTTTCTTGATGCTCTGGACGGCACCTTAGCTCGCACTAGAAATCAAATTACAAAATTAGGTAGGATCCTAGATCCCGTGGCAGACAAAATATTTTTTTTAGCTAGCTTAATTATTTTAGGCTCTAGATTTCTAGACTATTATATTTTTATTTTTATCTTAATCGTTGAATTGATTACTCTTCTCCAAGGCATAATCGCTCTACCTTTTATACCCCTACTCAAAAAATGGGGCTTTAGAAAAGAAGTAGGGGCTAATATTTTTGGTAAATATAAAATGACCTGGCAGGTCATTGGCTTACTTTTAATTGTGGCCGGAATCTACTTGCCAAATATTATTATTGCTAGTGAAATCAGTCTAATAATTGGCGCTACTTTAGGAATCTTTAGTATGCTCAAACATCAAATCTTTCAATCACCTAAAGAGAGCTAGAATTAATATTTGTATTTGAATTTAGCTCCACTAAAGCTGGTAAAACTTTGCCTGAGCCAGCAGCTGCTTCATCACCAATTAACTCAGTTGTAATCGGCCCAATTTGGCTAGAAAGCTGCTCTTGAGTTAGGTTGTCTAGACCTGACAAAGTTATTGAGTCAACAAGATCTAAAATTTTACCCTCCTGGCTTTGAGTCGGGGTTAAGCTAATATCAAACCAGCCAAAAATATCATCAGAATAAGCAGGGACTTCTCCCAGGCTCCATTGGATAATATTGGTCGCCAAATCATAAGAAAAAGAAGAGGCATTTTCTACATCATAGCTATCTTCCCAAATAACATCACTAGGTAAAACCAGAGTTGCTAATCCCCCAATAATTGAATTAGTGGTGTTGTTTATATTTAAATAAACCCTATAAGTAGTTTTTTCAGCTACTCGAGGTGGATTAGGACCTGAACCAACTTTCTGATAATTGTCATTATACATCCGAGCTTCAACCAAGGTGGTAAATCCCGTTTTTATGAAGATTGTTTTTTTAACAACGGGAAATTCTACCTCCACTCCCTCGGAAAAACCTTCAAATTCAGCAGCAGTAATAGAAGCTGTTGCCTCTACATATAATTCACTACCATCAGTTGGAATAAATGTTTCCTGAACAGGTAAAACAAAATCTAACTCAAGGGTTGAATTTGGCTTAAGTGACCTGAGCTCACTTATATTAGCTGACTCAAAAATTATCTTGTTATCTACAATATCTACATCGTACTCATTTTCTAAAAGCTCATACATGATAATATTATCTGGATCAGTCAAAGAAGTCCCTAAAAATTCTAATTCTAAATCAATATTTTTTAATAAAACATCGCTCGGATTAGCAACCACTAGTTTAAAGTTTAAGTTTTCGTCAGCTTGCGCAAAATATTCATCAGTTTCGTCCTGATTTATACTCATTGTCAGATTAAGCTCAGGGTTAATAACTAAAACAGTACTTCCCTCTTCTTGTTGTAAAATAAAAGAAGATGTTTCCTCGTCAATGACTCCAATCTGAACAACAAATTCCTGCTCCAAGACTTCAGGATCAATAATTTTACCATTTATTTCGACTTCGATTGATTCACCCTTGGCTAAAGACTCAAAATCACGCTGTAGGCTCAAATCATCAGAAGTTATTTTAAAATTTTCTGGTAAAACAAAGATTAATCTTATATTGTTTAATTCTTGATCTGAAGTATTAGTAGCCTCAACTTTATAAAGAATTTCTTGATCAGACGTAGCTTTGGCTGATAAGGTTACATCCAAAGCAAGATTAGTCGCGTTAATCAAGGTAGTTTGCTTAACACTTTTTGAAAATTCTGAGCTAAAATTGGCAGGCTCATAAATCATTTCTGCTCCAAATTCTTTAAATTCACCAACCAAGCCAACCAAGCTGCCTGAAATAATTATTTTGGTTGTAGTATTAGCAGCTAAATTATTGATTCCAAAAATGCTACCTTCAGTATTGACCGGGACTAATGAAGAATCATGAACATAAAAACCAACTGGTAAATCAAAGACTACCTCAGCTTCTTGAATATCTACCTCACCAGCAATTATCTCCAAAGTAACATCCATAACATCACCTGAGGTTATTTTGTCTGACATGGTTAAGCTCAATAAGACATCCTGATTATTTTGATCTATTTTTGAATAATTTGTCCAAAAATAATAAGCCACCGCCCCCAGTAAAACAACTACTACTAGAGATAAAATAACTATCAAGGCCACACGACCCTTATTACCCCGAACACCTTGTTCGAGCTTATCCATAATTATTTCTTTTTTATCATCTTTGTACAAATCCTCTAATTCAGGTTTGTCAGACTTTTTAACATTACTTGAAACCTTTTTAGACTTGTTTGTTTTAGTTTGTTTTTTCTTTGTCATATTTTCATTTTAGCACAGTTTAAGACACTTACTCAAACATCGACTGAATAAACTTTCTAGAAGGAATCTGACGACTAAATTCATACAAAACTAACTCATCCAAAAGCTGATGCTTGTTTTGCAAGGCTTTAATAGATATTTTATTATTTAACAAAACTTCAAAACCACTAGTCTGACTAAGTTTTTTAAAAAAATCTCGGCTTGATTCATCAATATCTTCCTGATTAGCCTGAGCTGCTGTCCCCAAGAGATTAAGCAGATTGACTTTGTACCAAACAGTGGCTGCTAAAACTATTTTTTTGTTAAATTCATGCTGTGAAAAATTATTTAGCCCCCCTAAAACTTTACTTAAAATGTGGTAAATCTCCCCTTCTGGTTGCTCAAGGGGCAATATAATCTCTGTTAACTGTAAAAGATAATTAGTCAGGGAAAGGGCAAGCAAATTTTGACGTATATTCTTAAAATTCTCAAGACTCTCTGCCCCTGCCAAATGATGATAATATTTTCCTGGAGCTAAAAGTAAATCAACCATAACTGGTGGCTCTAAACTTCCAGCCAATTTGCTTTTTATTTTGCGAGCACTTTTAGCAACCGCTATGACCTTGCCGTGTTTTTTACAAAATAAAGTGTAGCGAACGTCATATTCACCCTGATTATTTCTAGTCAAAACTAAGGTCTGATCCCGAAAAGTCCCCATCTTCTTTATTTTTTAAAACTGATCTTTAACTTGCGTTTATTTATCACGACTTCCTCCGTCAACAAACTCTCAATAATTTCTTCGTAAACAACAGCCACGCTAACAGTATTGTGCATCATTTGTGGCTGATATGTTTTAATATTTTTTTGCAAAACTTCATCAGTTGTTACTAGGCTTAATGTTATTTTATCAGCCGGAGTTAGGCTGGCTTTTTTTCTAAAAGAATTAATCGCTCGCACCACTTCTCGAAAATCACCTTCAGCCATTAATTCAGGGGTTAATTCTGTTTGCAAGGCTACACCATCTTTTACTAAGTAACCAGATTTTTCAACTACTTTTTTAACTTTAACAATCTCTTTTACGTTGATTTCTTGCTTAAGTAAATCAGCTAACCTTACATCTTTTTCTACTTCAATCTTCAAAAGTGGCTGTCTCAATTTAACCCCAGCCTCATCTCGTAAACTATGAACCTTTTCAGCAATATCTTTAACCAGTTGCATATCTACTAATATATCTTCGGCTAGCAATTTTTTGTTTACTTCTGGCCAAACTTCCAAGTGAACAGAGGCTGTCGAATTTTTAAAATCATTATGCGTCAACCTTTGCCAGATTTGTTCAGCCACAAAGGGCATCACCGGTGCAATAACTTTGCTCATATTTAAAAGGATATGATATAAAGTTGCCACGGCAAATTTTTTATCATCTAAATCCTGGCCCTTTAGCCGATCTCTGGACAACCGCACATACCAAGTTGATAATTCATCAATAAAATCTGGAATTGGTCGAGTAGCACCTGGCAAATCATATTTATTCAAATTTTCAGTAACTGTTTTGAGTAATTTTTGAAAACGAACCAAAATCCACTTATCAAGTGGGTGCTTACTTTGAATAGGTTCAAATTTTTGATCAAGCTCAGCTGCAAACAACTCATAAAATTTATTAACATTCCAAAGCAACATCACGTTTTTTCTAAGACTATCTTGGACATCTCTTTCTGATAAATTCATATCTCCAGCCAACATAATCTGACTAGTCATAAAATACATCCGCAACGCATCAGCGCCAAATTTATCCAAAACCTCTTTGGGGTCAGGATAATTTCCAAAAGACTTGCTCATTTTTCTACCATCAGTCCCTGCTAAAACTCCAGTCACAATTACATTTTTAAAAGCAACCTTATTAAATAAAGCATTAGAAATTACATGCAAATAATAAAACCAACCTCGAAGCTGTCCAGTATATTCAATAATATAATCAGCTGGGGAGATGTCTTTGTATTCATCTTTCTTTTCAAAAGGATAATGCCACTGCGCATGAGGAACTGAACCAGACTCAAACCAACAGTCTAAGACCTCGACTACTCTTTTCATCTTACTGTGACATTTTTCACATTTGAATTCTATATTGTCAATTCCCGGTCGATGTAAATCAGTAATTTTCTTTCCTGATAATTCTTCAATTTCCTTGAAAGATCCAACAACCTTAATCTCACCGCAATCTTCACACTTCCAGACTGGAACAGGAGAACCCCAATACCTAGTTCTCGACAAACACCAATCCGGAGCATTTTCTAGATTATATTTGAATCTACCCTCTTTAAAATACTCTGGAATCCAATTAATATCTTGATTGGTTTTAAGTAATTGTTTTCTAAGTTTATCAATCTTCAGATACCAAGCTTTTTGTGAACGAAAAATAAGAGATGAAGAACAACGATAACAATGCGGATAGCTATGAGTATATTTAAAGCTGGCAAACAACTTTTCACCTAGTATTTCCATAACTTTTTTACCAGCTTTTTTAAAATACAAACCTTGCCAATCTGCACCAGCTTCAGCTGTATAAACCCCCATCTCGTCCATCAGATCCACAATTGGCAAATCGTGTTCTTGACCAAAGTTAAAATCATCTTCACCGAAATTCTGAGCGATATGGACTACACCAGTTCCCTCTTCAATATTAACAAAATCAGCTACATAAATTTTATAAACTTTTTCGCTCTGATCAATGGTTTTATTTTTTAAAGAAAATAAATTTTGATAAGCCTTCCCGACCAACTCTTTACCTTTAAACTCATTGATGACTTTGTACTTTTTATCTTTTAAAATATTTTCAGCAACTTCTTTGGCAAGAATATAAGTATGTTCTTTGTCAGTAACTAATCTGACCTCAAGATAATCAATTTTTTTACCAACAGCTAGGGCAAAATTACCTGGCAAGGTCCACGGAGTAGTTGTCCAAACTAAGACTATTCTCCCAGGTTCAGCAACTAAAGGAAATTTAACAATCACGGTTTCATCTTCGACATCTTTGTATGATCCCGCATCCATAGTAATTTCAAATTTTGAAAGAGGGGTGGCGCAACGTGGACAATGTAATGAAGAACGATATCCCTCATAAATCAAACCTTTATTGTAAAGCTCTTTAAAGGTCCAAATAACGCTTTCCATAAAATCAGGATTCATGGTCTTGTAAGCATTTTTTAGGTCTGCCCAACGGCCGATCCTTTCGATATACCATTCCCAAGCCTCTGTGCCTTTATCTACATATGTCCGACAAGCATCAACAAATTTATCAACTCCAAGACTTTCGATTTCTTTTTTATTTTTAAGTTCTAATTCTTGTTCAACTTTATTTTCAGCAGGCAGGCCATGACAATCCCAGCCCCAAACTCTACGGACTCGATAGCCTTGCATGGTTTTGTATCTGGGGATTAGATCCTTGGCAATCGAAGGAAGCAAAGTCGCATAATGTGGCAAACCCGTAATAAATGGCGGGCCATCAGTAAAGACATATTCGCCTTGAGGAGCATCTTTCTCAACTGACTTTTCAAAAGTTTGAGATTTTTGCCAAAAATCTATGACTTGCTCTTCTAATTCTGCGTGAAAATTCTTTTTACCTTGAGACATATTATTATTTTAATAATTTATAAATAAAAAAAAGATGGCCTTGAAGAGTCCTTTTCGGACGGTACCATCTTCATGATTTACTTAATTCTGAGTGATTACGGACTCGTCCGGCTAGATTTACTCTCCCCTTATCAGGCGGGATTTCTGCTAGCAGCTCTCTTGGTGATAGCCAAGATAATAACGCTTTTACAATTATATAAGTATTATATTGAATTTTTGGGCAAAAAGCAAGCTTGACAGCAAAACTTATTTATATTAAAATATTATAATCTAGTTCATTAACAATCCTAGTAGGGGCGGTAAAAACCCATGGAAAACACTGCAAAAAAAATTTCAAGAAACATTCTTTTCAACCTCGGCACGCTGGCTTTAATGCTGGTGATTCCGCTCGCCTACTGGTATATAGCCAGTCACACCAACTACGCATACCGAAACCTTGATCACGCCAAAGAAGCTATGAATACGGATTTCGTGTTTATCTTGGTTGTTTTTGTGGTATTGTGGCTTTTTTCCCTGATGATGGCGAAGACTAAAAAGGGGAGATTGGCTACTTGCCTTGTGATGATTGCTATCCTTTTAGGTGTATTCTTATACAATTTGCCAAAAACCGATTATTGGCAAATTAATCGCCAAACCGGCGAACTTGAAACAACGGAACCCGACCACAGGCTTCCGTTCTGGAGATCAAGAGCTATTGTCCCAATGAAAAGTATTGAAACAAAGGTGCTAGGAAAAACCTTTGTGGGGCAACTCGAGGTACATTACCCGCTCGACGCCCTCGAACACATGCGAGGTAAAGGTAGTGCGAAACTGGCAGAAGAAATCGAGACGATATTGAGTAGGAATATTCAATCAAACCTCCCCCCAGATGAGGACACCCGTCAAGTGCCACTGGTTGATTTCTGGAATGATGAAAAGATCAAAAGACTCAGAGATCAACTCTGGCACGAAATCAATACGTGTCTTATCGAAGATGCCAACGTCTCAATGGTCCTTCAGAAAACCGGCTACCAATTTTCCCAGATTAATTTGAAACTTTAAACCCAATCCCGCCCGCGGACACTATCTGTGTTCGTGTGGCGGGTTTTTTATTTATTTAATTTTAGTATTTTAAACCCCACAACATTTTTTATATTTTTTTCCACTCCCACAAGGACAAGGATCATTCCGACCAACTTTTTGGCCAGCTTCATCTCGAGGCTTGGTTGTTTCTATTTTTTGGACTGATTGCTGATCTCTTTTTGCTGCCTCCTGAGCAATAGGATTGTTACTATTACCTGCCTGAAAAAATTGAGAAAACTGTCCAGAATTATTTTGAGCTGTTTTAGCTGGGGCCTGCTCAACCACCCCACTCTGACCGATCACACTCTGAGCAACTGCTCGAGCAGCAGTAACCTTATAAATCGCATAAACTACCTGAGCTTGAATACTGGCCATTAATTGAGCAAACATATTATAAGCCTCTTTTTTGTATTCAATCAAAGGATCAACTTGAGCATAGCCCCTTAGACCTATTCCCTGTCGTAAAAAGTTCATTTCTTCAATATGTTCCACCCACAAAGAATCTATTGCTCGCAATAATAAACTTTTTTCTATTTCTCTAAATAAACTTTTTTCTTCGATGCTATTTTCTATTTCATCATATTTTTTCTTAGCCAAATCATGTAAATGACCAATCAAATCAGTTCGACAATCAGCTGAACCCAATTTATCAACTTTACAAAATGATAATTTAGTAATTTGTTCTTGCTCTTCTTCTGAAAAAGGAAAAATAGTTGCCACCACTTCAGAAATTTCTTTAAGATTCCATTTATTAGTTGATTCATCAGCCGTATGCATAGAAACCACATTTTCAAGCTCTTTTTCTACATACTCCATAATAAGCTCTTTGAGCTTGGTAGGATCTTTTTCGTCAATTTCCAAAATCTCAAAACGTTTTTTGTAAATAACATCTCGATGCTTATTAATCACGTCATCATATTCAACCAATCTTTTTCGAATATCAAAATTCCTTTGCTCAACTTTAGTCTGAGCTTTTTCAATTGAACTAGCGATCATCTTGTTTTCAATCGGCATATCTTCTGGAACTCGCAAAGTATGCATTAAACTTTTCATCCGCTCTGAGCCAAAAATACGCATCAAATCATCATCCATCGAAACTAAAAACTTTGATTCACCAGGATCTCCTTGTCGACCTGAACGACCTCGAAGCTGATTATCAATTCTTCTTGATTCATGTCTTTCAGTCCCAATAACAGTTAGACCACCAGCCGCAACAACCTTTTCTCGGTCTTCAGGTGTTCCAGGATTACCCCCCAAAACAATATCAACTCCGCGACCAGCCATATTGGTCGCCACAGTCACAGCTCCCGGACCCCCAGCCTGAGCAATAATCTCAGCTTCTTTTTCGTGATTTTTAGCATTTAAAAGCTGACATGGAACGCCCTCTCTGAGGAGCATTTCACCAATCATTTCATTTTTTTCGATAGAAACTGTACCCACTAAAACTGGTTGACCCTTGGCATGACGATTTTTTATTTCTTGGATTAAAGCCTTGATCTTACCCTGCTCAGAAGAATAGATTGCATCCAAATGATCGATCCGGGCAATCTGTTCGTGAGTTGGGACAATCACTGTTTCTAATTCATAAATTTTTGAAAATTCCTCAGCTTCAGTCACCGCTGTTCCAGTCATCCCAGCTAACTTAGGATACATTCGAAAAAGATTTTGTAGGGTTGTAGTCGCCAAAGTAATAGACTCTTGCTTTATTTCTAAGCCCTCTTTAGCTTCGATTGCCTGATGCAATCCTTCTGAAAATCTTCTCCCAAACATCAATCTACCGGTAAATTCATCAACAATAATAACTTCACCATCTTTAACAACATAGTCTTTATCTTTTTTAAACAAGACTTTAGCTTTTAAAGCTTGCTCAATATGATGAACTGTAGCCACACCTTTTTCTGCATAAACATTTTCAACTCCCAAAGCTTTTTCAACTTTAACAATTCCTGCTTCAGTTAAAGTTGCTGCCCGCATTTTTTCATCAATATTATAATCCCCATCTTCTTTTAAAACAGAAATAATTTGAGAAAACTGATTATATTTTTGACTAGCACCTTCAGCTGGAGCTGAAATAATCAAAGGAGTTCGAGCCTCATCAATTAAGATAGAATCAACTTCATCAACAATGGCATAATTTAAACCCCGTTGGACTTTTTGCTCCAACTTTTGTACCATATTATCCCGTAAATAATCAAAACCAAATTCATTATTAGTTCCATAAGTAATATCAGCGGAGTAAGCTTCTTGTCTTAAAACTGGTCGTAAAAATTCATGTTCTACTTTAAAACTGCCTTTTTCATCTCTAGTTGCATCATCCTGTGAGCTAGTCTGAGATTCATCATAAATAAAAGCAGCAGCATGTTGGATGACTCCCACACTCAAACCTAAAAAATTATAAATTTGACCCATCCAAGCAGCATCTCTTAAAGACAAATAATCATTAACTGTCACAATATGCACTCCCTGACCTGATAAAGCGTTAAGGTAAACAGCTAAAGTAGCTGACAAAGTTTTACCTTCACCGGTTTTTTGCTCAGCAATCTGACCACGATGCAAAACAATCCCAGCCATCAACTGGACATCATAATGCTTAAGTCCCAAAGTTCGATGAGATGCTTCTTTAACAGTTGCAAAAACTTCTATCAAAATATCATCCAAAGCCTTACCTGACTTTAATAAATTCTTAAAATAAAGTGTTTTATTTTTAAGATCATCATCACTCAACCTGCCAAAGCTTTCAGCCAGAGAATTAACCTGATCAACAATTGGCTTAAAATTATCAATGACTTTTTGATTTGGATCTCCAAATAATTTGCTAATAAATGACATAATTTAAAAAGGGGTTAAATCTTTGTTTAACGCCCTTCACCTTAACATAAGGTGTAATAATTTTCAATCTAAATTTTCCCCTGTTGTTTTTCAATTATTATTTCTTTGTATTTTACAAGCTCACTAACCAGATGATCTTTGACTTTGTCTATTGCCTTATAAAGGCTTTCCTCTGTTTTTTCTACCCGCAAAAGCTTACCAGGTACAGCTACATTCCACTCTGCACGAAAAACTTCGCCTTTATGCTGACCTGATAAAATTCTAGAAAGCTCTACATCTACGTTTTGGATATTCTGATAATATTTTTCAAGCATTGAGACTTTTTCTTTTGTATAAGCCTTAATCTCAGGAGTTAATTCAATATCCTTACCATAAATTCTTATTTCCATGTTTTTATTTATAAATTATTAAAAACCTAAATAAACTTGTTCTGATTCAAGCTGAATGCCAAAATTATCCCTAATTTTTTGCTTGATCAAACTTTCTAACATTATAACATCAGAAGCTGTAGCCTTACCTGTATTAACAATAAAATTGGCGTGATTTTCAGAAATTAAAGCTCCACCAATTTTAAACCCTTTTAGACCTAAAAAATCTATCAATTGACCAACGGCGACTTTGTTGTATTCTTTAGCTTTTTCTAAATCTAGACCTATTTCCTCTAATTTTTTAATTGTCTCATTATCCAAAGATTCAAAAATTAAATTTTTAAAAACACAACCAGCTGAAGGTCGCCATTCTAAAGTGTTTTTCTTATTCAAAATATTTTGCTTTTTTCGATTTAAAATAGCTGTTGGCTCATCTTTTTCTAATTTTAGTTTAGCTGACCAAATAATATAATCTGAATTATTTTTAAAAAATGAATCACGATAAGAAAACTGACAATCTTGATTAGTAAATTTCTCTATTTTGTTATTTTTTACATCATAAACTTCAAGCTCAACCACAAAATTAGACATGGACTTACCAAATGATCCAGCATTACCAACTATAGCACCACCAACTGTCCCTGGAATTAAGGTTAGCATCTCTAATCCAGCCAAACCCAACTTGGTTGTTTCTGTAATACATTTTTCTAAAATACATCCAGCCCCAACCACTACTTCCTGATTTGTTATTTTAAAATCTTGATTTCTAATCTTGACTACCAATCCTTCAAATCCCTGATCAGCAACCAATAAATTACTTCCTCCACCTAAAATAAAATGAGCTGGCTTATTTTTATTGGAAAAAACCAAAGCTTTTTTTAATTCAGTCATCTTTTCAACTACTACATAATATCTAGCTTGGCCACCTATTTTGAAAGTTGTTTTTTGTTTAAGAGAAATATTTTCTTGAATCTGCATATTAAGCTTGGATTAGTTTTGGTAAAATTGTATAAATATCACCTGCGCCCATAACCAACAAAACATCGTTTGATTTTAGATTATCTTTAAGCATGACAACTAACTCCGCAAGGTCAGTTGCAAAATATGTTTCAACTCCTCTTTTAGAAATTTTCTTAACCAAATCATTGGCTGAAACTTTTGAATCTTCGTTTCTGCCTTCCACATCGTAAATCTCTGACATAACTAACAAATCTGCCCCAGAAAAAGCCCCTACGAATTGATCAAAAAGCTTGAGAGTTCGATTGTGCTGATGAGGCTGATAAGCAACAACAATCCTTCTCTGAGGATAAAAATCACGAGCTGCTTTAATCGTCTCTTTAACTGCAGTTGGATGATGAGCATAATCTGAAACATAAACAATTCCAGCTCTTTCTGTAATTACTTCAAACCGCCGCCAAAGACCACTGAATTCTGTTAAAGCCTTCTTAATCAGGATAAAATCAATGCCCAAAGACAAAGCCAAGCAAATAGCTAATAAAGCATTATAAATATTATGTTGACCAGGTATTTTTAACTCTACTGTCCCAGCCTCACCACCTTGATAAATGACTTTAAATATTTGTTGACCATTTTCAACTCTTATCTCCTGGGCCACGACATCAGCCTGACTTTTTATACCATAGGTCACTAATTGACAATTAGGTATATTTAATTTTTGAGAATTTTTATCATCCGCGTTGATTGCCAAAATACTCATCGGACTCAAACGATTTATAAAATCCTGAAAAGTTTCAATAATATGCTCCAGTCCAGTGAAATAATCTAGATGATCCTCTTCAATATTACTTAGACCAATTATTTGAGGCCACAAATTAAGAAAACTAGCCTTATATTCGCAAGCCTCAACTAACATATACTGTGAATGGCCTTGTTTAAAATTAGAGTTACCAAACTGCTTAATCTTTGAACCCACTACAACTGTCGGATCAAAACTAGCCTCCTCTAAAATAGCACCCAATAAAGCCGTAGTTGTACTCTTGCCATTGGTTCCACAAATAGCCATCCCAACCTCATATTCTTTCATTAATTCTCCCAAAGCTTGCGGATAACTTAGTTGATCAATTTTTAAATCAGCAGCTCTGGCCCGCTCAACATGGTCTTGATTTTCAGCTGGAGTATAAATAACCAAATCAATTCCAGGTTTAATGTTGTCAGCTTCTTGCGAATAAGTAATTTTGACCCCCATTTTTTCCAATTCTTCAGTTATTTCTGAACGAATACTATCTGAGCCAAAAACCTCTTTTCCCAAACTCAAAAAATATTTGGCTAAAGCTGAGACACCAATTCCACCAATTCCGCTAAAAAATATTTTATCTAAACTTTTGAAATCCATTTTATTAAAATCTTACTAATTTTTTTTACCGCTTCTGGCCTATTTATCTCTGCAATATTTTTTTTAAATTCTTGCTTTTTTTTCTCATCACGGTACAGGCCTATTATTTCCTTAGAAAAAATTTGCTTGTTTAACTTTTCTTGATCAAAAATTAGTGCTGCATTTTTTTCTTTCAAATATTGGGTATTGTGTTCCTGATGAGTATTGGGCATCGGAATTACTAAAGATACTTTTTTAAAATATGACAATTCAGAAATCGTACTTATCCCAGCCCGGCAAACGATTAGCTCAGCCTGCTTAGTGGCTGATGTTTGCTCTTCTCTGTTTAAAAATTCAACTGCCTGATAAGCTGGATCTTTAAAGTCACAAACCAACTTACCCCTACCTGTTTGATGAAGAATATTAAAAACTTTAACTAATTCACGAATTGACTCACAAACCAAGCTATTAATGGCTTGAGCTCCGACTCCCCCACCAGTCACAAATAATAATGGCTTATTTTCTTTAAAATTAAAATCAAAATTTACTTTATCGTCAATATTCAAAGGGTTGCCTGTCCAAATAGAGCGCGATCCATAATCTGTCTGAGATTTTTCAAAAGTTGTAGTAATAAAACCAGCTTGCTTAGCAACTAATTGGTTTGAAAGAGAAGGTCGAATATCTTGTTGATGAATCCCATAAGGAATGTTTAGAGCTCGAGCAGCTTTCATGACTGGAACCTGGACAAACCCACCTGTCCCAAAAATTAAGCCAGGTTTAAATTTTTTAATAATTTTTTTAGCTTCAAAATAAGACTTAAAATATTTAAAAGGCTCAGTTAATAAACGCGGGGTTAAAAAACGATGAAATTTGACAGGTGTAATGGGTACAAAATAAAAACCAGCTTCTTCAACTGGCTGCTGTTCAATGCCACCTTTTGTGCCTACAAAAATAACATTATAACCAAGAACTAGAAGCTCTTTACCCACAGCAATCAAGGGGGAAACAGACCCCATTGTACCACCACCTGTTAATAAAATTGTTCGTTTATTTTTTTCCATATTTGGTAATAATATTTTTAGGACTAATTTTCTGAAACTGAATATCGTAACGAGTGTGTTTAGATATATTAGTTAAAACTCCCAAAGAAAACAAGGTCACAATTAAACTAGTTGAGCCATAGCTTATCAAAGGTAAAGGAATGCCAGTCATCGGCACCAGAGAAAGCATTGAACCAATATTCACAAAAGCTTGAAAAGATATCCAAACCACAATCCCAGTGGCTAATAATCTAGAAAAAGTGTCTGGAGCTCCTTTGGCTATTTTGATCCCTCGCCACATAACAATAAAAAATAAAACCACTATCCCAAGAGCCAAAATAAATCCCAACTCTTCACCTATCACGGCAAAAATAGAATCTCCATATGGCTCAGGTAAAAAATTAAATTTTTGCCGAGAATGTCCCAGGCCGAGACCAAAAATTCCACCTGAACCCAGGGCTAATAAAGCTTGATTAATATGATAACCAATCCCCTGAGGATCTAACTCAGGATTAAGAAAAGTAGTTAATCTAGCTGCTCGATACGGAGCTATTTTTACAAGTAACGCAAAAATACCTGCTCCAGCCACGCCAATCAATCCTAGATGACTCCAAGGAGCGCCAGCTACAAAATAAACCGCCACAGCAATAATCGCAATAACAGTCAAAGTACCCAAGTCAGGCTGAGCAAGTATTAAAACTCCAATTATCCCTAATAAAAACAAAAAGGGCAACAATCCATAATAAATATCTTTTAAACCTTTGGCAGCTTTTTTTTCTAGCCAAGCACTCAAATAAATTAAAAATGTTAACTTGGCTAATTCTGAGGGCTGAAAAATTAGACCACCCAAAACAATCCATCTTTTTGCGCCCAAGAGCTCACTCCCGATACCTGGTATCAAAACTAAGATTAAAAACATGACTGTCACAGCTATCAAGGGTAAGGCATATTTTTTCCAAATACTAAAATGTAATTTAGTAGCAACTAAAAAAGCAGCTAAGCCCAAAATAAAACCATAAAAAAACTGATGTTTTAAATAGTAATAGCTATCTCCAAAATTTTGATAGCCTGAAACCACACTGGCTGACCACAGCATAATCAAGCCAAAAACAACTAAAACAAAAATTATAGTTACCAAAGTATAATCAGGTTGATGAGCTCCTCCGCCAACAAAAAAAGACTTAAAAAATTCTCTCAATCTTCTGAGTTTTTTATTTCTTGATCTAATTGTGTCTGCTGACATAATTTTATTATAACAAAAAAACAGGTTTATGACACCTGTATTCTTCTTGTAAAAAATTGAGGGCGGACATCAATTAAGGTATCCGCCCACGAATCTATCCGGTGTAAACGCCGGCGACAATCGCCACCGCGATCACGAACATATAACAAAATTCGAGAAAATAATGTCCCAAGAATTGATCAAGAGTTTTCATTGTAAAGCTCCTTTTTTAATTTCTGGAAATAAACTGACAAATCTAATTTATCAACTTGTTTCCAAAGGGGATGGGCGCTTAAATAAAATAAATTATAATATAGCGCCTTCATCCCCGTAAAAAGAACTCAGATTTCACCTCCAATCTGCTAAGGAGACTTCTAAAATCATCCCCTAAGGGATGCCGGAAGTAAAGTCAGAAACCTTCCAGGCCTTTTTCACCGCGATCAGCCGTCGAAATATTCAATTTTTGTCGAACTCACGGTCTTCGGCGAGACAGAAGTGGTCGCCAACTTATAGAGACCTCCTTTTTTGTTAAAAATTTGGACACAAATTATTTTTCCCGCCTTTTATTCCTAAATTATTTAAGGATAAAAGGTGGGAAGGGCTAGATCGTCATTACTAAAACATTCGTCTAGCTAGCCCAAGAACATAGCGGATTTTGCAAAGCCGAAATTTGTGAAGATTTTGG
>Ga0208769_1000027_pt1 | contig 81139 bp, 79 predicted proteins | sample AntAceMetag02UKC_FD_184768 | JGI IMG/M metagenome (GOLD analysis project Ga0208769, IMG submission 184768) | Saline lake microbial communities from Ace Lake, Antarctica- Antarctic Ace Lake Metagenome 02UKC (SPAdes) (version 2) | ecosystem: Environmental > Aquatic > Non-marine Saline and Alkaline...
TGTTTTAACTAAGATAGAAGTAAAAAAAATTTATCAAGCGATTGTTTCAATTTTAAAATTAGCAGTCAAATACAAGGGCACGACTGCTGATAATTTTGCTGATATTTTTGGTCAAGCAGGTAATTATATTAAAAAATTAAAAGTTTATGGTCGTAAAGATCAGTCTTGTTTAGTCTGTGGATCAAAACTTAAAGAAATTAAACAAGCTCAGCGAACAACAGTTTTTTGTCCAAAATGTCAGCGTTAATTTTAGTAAAAATGTTTTTAAAACAAGGTTGCGATCCAGTGGAGTAAAAATCCTAGACCAATCCCAATAATTGTCCCTATGATTACTTGCCAAAAGGTGTGACCAACTCTTTCAGATTGTTTAACAAAGGAGTTATTTTCTCCAGCTGGTAGATGCTTAATCATTTTGTTGATAGCAATAGCATGTTTAGTTAGTTCCATCCGCAGGCCCAGGGCATCACGGATGACTAAAAGAGAAAAAAGAATTGTCAAAAAGAAAAGTGGTTGATTTATGCCAACTACCAGAGCAACAATAACTGAGGCTGAAGCAACAGCTGCTGAATGACTCGAGGGCATGCCACCATAACGAACAGGATCCCTAAAATCAACGCGTCTATTTTTGAGTGTGTCGATGACAATCTTAAGACCCTGTGATATAATCATGGTAAGTATCGGAATCCAGAGAACTTGAAAATCAACAACAAATTTTACAAAATTTTCATACATAATACCTAAATTATAAACTACTTTATGGAGATTGTCTATGCACTTTTGTCCGGCATAATTCAGGGCTTAACAGAATTTTTACCAGTTTCATCTTCAGGACATCTAGTTATCTTACATAATATTTTTAATTTTTCATTAGACTCAGAGTTGGGTTTTGATGTTTTTTTACATTTAGGGTCTTTAGTGGCCTTGATCCTGTTTTTTTATAAAGACATTATTAAATACCTTAAAGCTTGGTTTCTGTCTTTTAAAAAATGGGATCTCAAGAATCAGGTTGATCAAAAATTAGCCTGGCTTCTGGTTTTGGGTACAATTCCAGCAGCTGTGTTTGGTTATTTTTTAGATGATTTGATTGAGCAAAATTTGCGCTCTACTTTATTAGTGGCGATTATGCTGATTTTAGTTGCTATTTTATTTTTAATTGTAGAAAAGTTTGCTAAAAAAACTAAAAATATCTCAACTTTAAATTGGAAAGGCAGTCTGGCTATAGGCTGTGCCCAAGCCCTAGCGCTAATTCCAGGGACTTCAAGATCAGGAGCAACTATTATTATTGGGATGAGCTTTGGCCTTAAGAGGGGGGAGGCTGCTCGATTTTCATTTTTATTATCTATTCCGATTGTTTTTGCAGCTGGTACTAAAAAAATGTTAGATTTGTTTTCAGCTGGTTTTATCAAAGATGAATTACTTATTTATATCTTAGGATTTATTGCTGCAGCTATTGTTGGTTATCTATGTATTAAATATTTTTTACGTTTTTTGGAAAAATATTCTCTCAAAGCATTTGCTTATTATCGGATTGTCTTGGCAGGTGTTTTGTTGATCTTATTATTAACTAATGTTATTTAAAATGAAAGTTGTTATTTTAGCTGGCGGCACTGGGACTAGATTTTGGCCCATGAGCCGTAAAAATTTACCAAAACAATTTTGTAGTATTACCTCTAAGGACCCAATGCTTAAGTGCACTTATGATCGTTTTGTTAAAAAATTTAAAAAATCAGATATATATATTTCTTGCAATGAACAATTCGTGCCTTTAATAAATAAAATCATAAAAAATTTCCCTGCTAGACATTTTATTATTGAACCAGAAAAAAGAGACACGGCTCCAGCTATGGGTTATGCTGCAGCTTTTATGGCAGTCAAATTTCCAAATGAGCCCATGGTTTTTGCACCGTCTGATCATTATTTTGCAAATGAGAGCAAGTTTTTAGATTCATTAGAAGTAGCAGAAAAGTTGATTAAGAAAACTGGTAAATTTTTAGACATTGGAGCTGTACCGACTTTTCCTTCTACGGTTTTAGGCTACACTAGGATTGGCAAGATTTTTGAAAAGCAAAATGGCACAGAGGTTTATAGATTTAAAGAACATGTAGAAAAGCCTGATTATAAAAAAGCTAAAAAGTATTTAGAAGCTGGTGATTATTTATGGCATGTGAATTATTATATGAATACTCCGGCCAAATTTTTGGAGGTTTTTCATGATCATCAGCCCCAGATGTATAAGCAATTATTAAAAATAAAGGATTTGTTTACGACGGCAAAAAAGAGCAATGACTATAATAAGCAGGAAATTTATGCTGAATACAATAAATTAAAAAAAGATAGTTTTGATTATGCAATTACAGAAAAAATGAGTCCGAATGACTTTTTGATTATCAAAGGTGATTTTGGTTGGTCAGATGTCGGGGCTTGGGATGTTCTTTATGAGCAGCTTTCCAGAGAGGTTGATGAGGAGGGAAATTTGGTGCGCGCAAATTGGGAGGGGATTGAGACTAATGAATCATTAATCTTTGCTCCCAAAGGAAAATTAGTAACCACAGTCGGAGTTTCAAATTTAGTTGTTGTTGATACTGAGGATGCGCTTTTGATTTGCCCCAAAGGTAAGGCTCAAGATGTTAAGAAAATGGTAGATCAAATTAAAAAAAGCAAAAAAGATAAGTATTTATAAAAATGATGAAAAAAGTTTTATTTTATCTCGCTTTGATTATTGTCGTGTTAGCTGTGATTTTTGGCTTATATTTTTTAGTTCAAACTATTTTACCTGCTGGAGCAAGTGACGAAGATGTAACTTTTTCTATTTCTTCGGGCCAAAGTGTTTCTCAGATAGCATTTGGTCTTAAAGAAAATAATTTTATCAGAGATGGTTTTGTTTTTAAAATCCATGTGTTGTTAACTGGAGAGAGTGATAGTCTCCAGGCTGGTAATTATCTTTTAAACCAGCGAATGAGCTTGGCTGAGGTTTTGGACAAGTTGGTAGCTGGGGAGATAACTTCTAATGAAGTTAGATTGACTTTTCCTGAGGGTTGGCGTGCTGATCAAATTGGAGAATATCTAGAATCATTAAATTTGGTCACAGAAGAAAATTATCAAGGGTATGTTGAAGAGCCAGATACTCGCGAATACCTTTCTAGTGAGTATTATGAATATTTAACTAGCAAGCCAAGTGATCAAGGAATTGAAGGTTTTCTTTATCCTGATACTTATCTTGTTTTTCAAGATGCTACTTCACCGGAGATAATAAAAAAGCAACTTGATAATTTTGATCAAAAGTTAACTTCAGAGATTAGAGCTGAGATTGAGTCACAAGGCAAAACAATTTATGATGTTGTTGCCCTAGCTTCAATCATTGAAAAAGAAGCACGAAAAAGTGAGGATCGGAAAATTTTAGCTGGAGTTTTTTATAATCGTCTTGATATCGGGATGGCCTTGCAGTCTGACGCCACAGTGAATTTTATAACTGGTAAAAAAACTACCCGGCCAAATAGTGAGGATTTGGAAGCTGACTCACTTTATAACACTTACAAATATCCAGGATTGCCACCTGGGCCGATTTGTAATCCAAGCATTGATGCTATTGAGGCGGCGGTTTATCCAGCTGCTAATGATTATTTGTATTATATTACAGCTCCAGATGGCACAGCTTATTTTTCAAAAACTTATGAAGGTCATTTAGAAAAAAAATTAGAACTTTATGGAAATTGAAAAAAATAAATATATTATTTTATCTTTGGGGGGGTCGCTTTTAGTGCCTGACAAGATAGATGTCCAAGTTTATCGCCAGTATGTGTTGTTTCTTAGAAAATGGGTTAGAAAAGGCTACAAATTTGTAGTGGTAGTTGGTGGTGGAAATTTAGCTCGGACTTATCAACAAGCTACTAAAAAGATTTGTGGTAAGGCTAATCAACAAGAATTGGATTGGGTAGGAATAGCAGCCACTAGATTGAATGCCGAAGTTTTGAGAAATTCTTTGCACAATTTGACTGGAGAATTAGTTTTTGATCCCACAAAAACTTTACCAAAAAAACCAGTTATAATAGCTGGTGGCTGGAAACCGGGTTGGTCAACGGATTTTGTGGCAGTTGAGTTAGCTAAAAAATTGGGTTCTAAAATTATTATCAATCTAACGGATTTGTATTATGTGTATTCAGCTGATCCCAAAAAAGACAAACAAGCCCAGCCTTTAAAAGATTTAGCTTGGCTTGATTTTAAGAAGTTGGTGGGTAACAAATGGACCCCAGGAGCACATTTACCTTTTGATCCAGTGGCTGCTCGTTTGGCTAGTCAAAATAAGATGGAAGTGGTAATTACCAATGGAAATGATTTGAAAAATTTAGAAAATATTCTTGATAATAAAAAAGCTAAAGCAACTTATATAGTTTAGCGACGTCGTAATCAGTGGTTATTGTTATTAACGATTACAGTAAATGATTGTGAATTTTGTTAGTAAAATATAAAATGTTTTTTCTTGATTTATTTTGAAATTTATATTAAGATATAAATGTCTTAAATTTGTCAAGATAAGATGCTAAATGATATTAATTTAAAAATAAATCTAAAAATTAAGGTTTATTTAATATATCTATTTGTAGGCATGCTATTTTTAGTTTGCTTTTTTATTTTTAATCATAATTATCATCAAGCCCAGGCAGCTGCTGGTGAATATGAAGTTGATGATGCAGGCGACATAACTGACGATGTTAATCCAGGTGATGGCATTTGTGCTGATGCTGGGGGAAACTGTACTCTAAGGGCAGCTATGCAAGAAGCAAACAATGATAATATTGATTCATTTATTACCTTTGACACAGCCTTAAATGGTAGTACCATTAGCCCAGCCTGTTTTAATATCATGAGCAAAATAACTATTACTGGGCCAGGTGCCAGTAATTTAACAATTGATGGGGTTTCTCTTCGTTTTGAAAATGGTTCAGATGATTCTTCTGTTTCAGGTTTAAAAATGACAAATTGTCCAAATAGTGGTGATACCTGCATTAGTATTGGTCCTGATAATGTAGTAGTTGATAATTTGATTATTAGTGGTATGAATCTGGCTGGTGGTATTTGGGCTACTGCTAATGATTCATTCACTTTTTCTGGTCATACAATTTCTAATAATATTTTTTCTACGGCATACGGCACAATTACTTTTGCTGGAGCTGCTTATGGAGAAAATATAATTATTTCTAATAATGTTTTTGATTTCTCGGGTACGGCTATTACTGGTGATCCTCCTGCTTCTTATGCGGCTATACTTATAAGAGGTTTAGAAAATGCTAATAATACAATAACTAATAATCAAATAACAGATACTGTTGGTAACGCGGCTATTGCAGCTAGTGGATCTGATTTGGTTATTACTAATAATACGATTAGTGATTTTGGTTTCAATGGTTCTAGAAATAAAGCCATAGACATCAGTACAAGTGGAGATAATGTAACTGTTACGGGCAATACAATTGAAAATATAACCGGTTCAGGTGGAATTGGTATTTCTGCTCAACCATCAGGTGGCGTAAATACAATTTCTAACTTAAATGTTTCTAATAATATTATTGATACTACTCCTGAAGAAGGAATTTTGATAAATGGTTTTACTGGTGGAATTGACTCTTCAACTTTTAATAATAATACAATTTCTAATTCTCCATTAAGCTGTGATGGCTTAGAATATGGTGCTGGCTTAGTAATTAATAATTCTGATATTGGTAGCAATGGCATTGAAATAAAAAATAATAATATCTCTGGTAGCCATGGAGCTAATATTGGTTTTTATCATGTTGGCGCTTATGGTTTAATTGATATTTCTAATAATATTTTAAGTGATGCTGTTTCAGGGTCTCCATCGCCAAAACCTAATGGTGAAGGTTTGAATTTTAATGATGTTTATGGATCCAATTTTACTATTTCTAATAATACTTTTGATGGTAATGTATTTGGAATTGGTGTTAGTAGTAATACAAGTCCAGATAGTCTAGCTGTTTCAAATAATACTTTTTCTAATAACAGCCAAAATGGACTTTATCTTGAAACTTGCAACTCAGGTTATACTGTCTCAGACAATACGATTTCAGATTCAGGTGAGGACGGAGTCTATATTGATAGTGCATGTGAGGATCCAGTTGCTTTTTCTAGCAATACTTTATCTGGGAATGGTTCTATTACAGCTGGCTATTATACAGCCACGCCAACTATCCTAACTTATGACGAGCAAAATTATGATTATACTGGTAATTTAAATCTTTATTATGCTGGTGGGGGTGATAGTGAATTCAAAGCAGTAGGTGAAGGCGGGAATACTGTCTCTATTGCAGATGGAGAAAATAATTTTAATTTAGCATTGTTAAGTGCTAATGGCGACACCATTACTATAACGTTATTTGTCAGAGAAGACATTATTAATGACAGCACTACGATGAGGGACGATTGTTTAACTTGGACTGGGGTAACTGATTGTCAGGTTGATTTTTGGCAAGAAGATGTCTGGCTGGCTAATGAAAATGATGATTATACTTGGGATGATTCTAATTTTTCTTCTTTAGGAATTACTAAAAATATTACTCCAACGTTTATTTATACGGCACAGGTTTGTTCATATTACGCTTATAATATTCAGTCAATTGGTGAACACACTTTTGACGAAGAAATAATTACCAATAGCGGTAATGGTTTTTATTTTTCGGGTGGAGAAAATAATGCTGGTAATAACACAATTGAAAATTCTTCAATTTCAGCGACTTGCTATGATTTTATTAGTGATTCTACAAATAATAATAATATAAAAAACACATCCTTTTTCCCCAATAGACTTTTGATAAATTCAGGTAACCTTGATATTTATTATGATGTTAGGATTTTGGTGGTTGATGATGAAGATGATGTAACTCCTATTTCATCAGCTACGACAACAATTAAAGATGCTGATGGCAATACTGACGCCACACTAATCACTGGCAGTAATGGCTATACTTCTTACCAATCACTCTATTCTTATCGAATTAGCAATGGAAATATTACTTCACTCAACCAAAATCCATATACTTTTACAGCTACTAAAAGCGGTAGTTCATCTTCTGAATCAGCTACAATTGATTCTCAAGATGAAACTGTGACTATTGCCTTGTTATCTAATTTATCGCCTACCTTAATTTCAAGTATACCGGACCAAAGCTGGGATGAGGATGAGACCAGCACTTTAAATTTAAGTAGTTATTTTACAGATACAAATGGTGATATTTTAACTTATTCAGTTATAACAGATCCAGAGCATATTGAAATTTCTATTGTTGATAGTAATGTTACCTTCACTCCCCAGGAAAATTGGAATGGAGCTGAGGATGTTGTTTTCCAAGTCAGTGATGGCAATGGAGGCACTGTTAATTCAAATACCGTTACCTTAACAGTTAATGCAATTAATGATTCTCCAGAACCGCCAACAACTGGTTTTTCTCCTTCAGATGGAGAAATAATCAATACGGTTATCCCAATCATTGTTTGGAATGCAGCTGTTGATGTTGATGATGGCGCAACTAATATTAAATACACTATTAGAATAGGCGAAGATTATGATGTAATTAATAACTATGATTATCAATACACAACAGATTTCAATAAACTAAGCTATGACATCACAGACGACTTAACTGATGATTCAACTTATTATTATGCAATTAAATCAATTGATGATGATGTAGCTGAATCAAGCTGGTCAATAGTACAAAATTTTAAAATTGATCTTGACGCTGGCGCTGAATTAACAGTTTTATTTTCAGTTGGTTTAGATCCTAGTGATCAGGAGCAATCTTCTTTGCCTAGTTTATTTAAATATTTGTCTCTTCCTTCTTTGGCAGCTGCAAATATTTCGGAGAACCAGCCCTGGTTAAACAGTTTAATTGGTTTTGTTTCTTCTCGAATAATAAATTATTTTTTCTTAGCAATTCTTTTAATATCGTTGGTTGGGTCTTTAATTGTTGTTAAGAATCCAGCTAAAATTTTTAAATTCTTTTTTAAAAAGCCTGCTTCAGCTTTTGCTGAAACAACAGCCACCAATGGTAATGGTATTTATCATCGTTCTTTTAGTAAATTTAAAATATATAATCAGGCTTCAAAGACAACACTTTTTACTAGTATTTTTGTATTAGTTATTAATATTGTTCTTTTAGGGTTCCTTTCAGTTTTATTAATTGAAACAACCACTGGAGTATTTGCTGAAGCCTATGTTGACGATGGCAAGTATATTGAACCAGGTGATGTGTTAACATATAGAGTAGATTGGTCTAATATAGGTCAGGTTTCAGTTAATAATTTTCAGGTCTCTATCCCAATTCCTGACAAAACAAGCTATAAGTCTTATTCAATCGTGGTTAGTGAAAATACCAAAATAGATGAAGATGATGGCGATGCTGGTTATTTATCAAATGGCCAAATTAATTTAAATATTAATAAAATTATATCTGGCCAATCAGGCTATGGAGAAATAAAAGTAATACTTGATAATCCTAATGTTGCTGATACAATTTTTAACCAATCTTTTTATACTTATTATGGTCAAGAACAAATTTTAACAAACAGTATTTCTAACCCATTGATTAAGTCTAAAGTTATTGGCAGTGTTAAAGTGAATAATCAAGTTGTTGAAGATGTTTATTTTCATCTTCATAAAGATAAAAATAGTGATGGAATCATCAATGAAGAAATTGAACCACTTTTAGTTGTTACTCAAACAGATTCTCAAGGAAGCTATAATTTTTTAAATCTCGGTTCTGGTGACTATATTGTTTTGCTTTATGAAGATACTGATTTTAAAAATTTATTAAACACTGTTGGCGCTAAAGCTATTAATTCCATTGCTAATTCTAATCCAAGAGATGTTTCTTTGGCTCGAGGGGAAGAAAAAAGCAACATTGATTTTAATTACAGTGTTAGCATAATTAATGTTAACCAGAATCAGAATCAAAATCAAAATATTAACCTCAACCAGAGTCTTAGTCAGAATTTAAATCAAAGTCAAAATATTAACCTCAACCAGAGTCTTAGTCAAGATATTGACCAAAATGGGCCGTCTACAATTGAGTCTGCTCCAAACGAAGACATTGTTTTAGATGGCACAACTGAACCAGGGGCTAAAGTAATCATTACTATTGAATTAGAAAATGGTGAAGAAATAATTTTTGAAACAATTGCAGATGAAAAAGGTATTTGGCAAATATTGATTGGAAAAGACAAAATTTTTGTTGGTAATCATATAATATACATTCAAACTGAAATTGATGGTCAGCTTTCTGAAATGATTGAGCTTGCTAAGTTAATTATTTTTAATGAAAATAAAATATCAAATACATTTTTAATAACTATTATTATCTTTGTCATAATATTGGCAGTTGGAGTTCTAACAATCTTTTATTTACGTGCCAAAAAACATTAATAGCTAACTACATTTTGAAAATTAAACATCTATTAGAGACGCTTTTTTATTTATCTTGAAAAGTTGTATAATATATTTAGTGAAATTACAAAAAGATTTAAAAACAATCTGGATTTGGCTCAAGCCTTTCAAAAAAAGGCTTGTTGTTTATGCTATCTTGGCGACTGTCACTTCGATTATTTCAGCTTTTATACCTTATCTTTATGGTCACCTGGTGGATTCAGCCATTGGTGGCAAGAGTTACCAGTATCTTTTGGGAGCTATGGGTCTTTGGTTACTTATGAGTTTGTTTTCTGATCGTTTGGGTCGTTTTAATTCTAAAAAAGGTGGTGAGACCGTCGTCGAAGCTGAGGGGAGATTAGTCTGTACTGTTAGTGATCATATTATTCGTCTGCCACTTAGCTACCTGTATTCCAAAAAGATTGGGGAGATAATGCGCAAAGTCACTCATGCTGGCAATCACTTGGAGCAGGTTTTGTGGATTTTTATTGATACTGGCCCAAGTTTTTTGACCGTTTTGATTGCTTTAGGATTTTTATTTTTTATTAATCTACCTTTGACAGGTTTGTTGGCCTTGATCTTAATAATCTATGGGGCAGCAACTATCTACAAGACTAAGCCGATCCTCAAGGCTAATACCCCGATGAATAGAGCTTTTGAAATATCTTATGGGCATATCTGGGATACTGTGGCTAATACTCAGGTGGTAAAGTCAAATTCAAATATTGATTATGAAAAATCTCGAGCAGAAGATAATTTTAGAAAATCAAATGAGAAATTTTTTCAGTTTAATTCATATTGGAACAAGATGGACGCCTGGCAACAGATTATTTTTGCTTTTGGCTTTGTCTCACTTTTTGGTCTGGCAGTTTATTTTCTCAGAGAAGGGGCTATTTCCACTGGTAACCTAGTTACTTTTATAGGTTATGTTTCTTTGGTTTTTGCACCATTTGGAAAATTATCAAATAATTATCGTCAATTTAGAAAAGCTGTTGATTCTATTGAGAGAGCGAATCAGATAATGAGAGAAAAGCCAGAAAAATATTATCAACAAGGTAACAAGATTTTAGAGCAAGTTAGGGGAGAGGTAGAATTTAAGAATCTTAGTTTTGCTTATGAAAAAAGTAAAACAGTTTTGAAAAATATTAATCTTAAAGTTAAGGCTGGGGAAGTCATCGCTTTGGTAGGGAAAACTGGTGCAGGTAAGTCAACTTTTGTTGATTTGATCTCTGGATATTATCTACCAACTAGAGGAAATTTGCTCATCGATGGAAACAAAATATCAGATCTAAATACAGATAGTCTGAGAGATTTTATTGCTTATGTGCCTCAAGAGACTTCACTCTTCAATGATCAGATAGCTAGAAATATTAAATACGGTCATCTTACTGCTAGCAACGAAGATATGATAGCAGCTTCTAAGGCAGCTAACGCAGATGAGTTTATTCAAAAATTATCAAAAAAATACCAGACAGTTGTCGGAGAGCGGGGAGTAAAGCTAAGTGTCGGGCAAAAGCAAAGGGTGGCAATAGCTCGAGCTATCCTAAGGGATCCTAAAATCCTGATCTTAGACGAAGCGACCTCAAGTCTCGACTCGGTTACGGAAAAATTAGTTCAAGAAGCTCTAGATAGACTACTTAAAGGTAGGACAGCTTTTGTGATTGCTCATAGGCTCTCGACTATCCAAAAAGCTGATCGCATCCTAGTCCTCGAAGATGGTAGAATAGTTGAGCAAGGTACTCACCAGCAATTACTCAAAAATACTGCAGGCCATTATTACAAGCTGTATACAACGCAGAATTTGTTTAAGGAAGATTAGAGGTGTCTCTAAGCCACTGTTGACAACTCCCTTGACCATATTTTGATTCTTGTTACACTTAAATCAGGAAAAGGGCGTCCTCCGCCGTTGGCGGATGGACGTTTTTGTTTTCCTGTGAGATAGTAGTTCTTTACAACCTGTCAGACGAAAGGGGAATACCATGAAAACTCTGACAAAACTCGCGGTAGTGGTGTTAGCTTTGACTTTTCTGTTTTCCGGTTGCGTGGTCGCAGAATTTCCGGAAGAAAAGGAGGAAGTGTCAAAAATCAGTCAACAAAAGGCTATGGAAATCGCTCTTGAGTACGCAGCTGACTCTCAGTACGAAGCTACTTCAGCCTTGTTTGGTCCTTATTCTAAGGATGCTGAGGTCGATATCTGGGTAGTTAATCTTCTGGGCGAAGGTAACGTTCTATTTGTCTATGTTGACGCTGAGACCGGTGAAATTTATGATGAAGAATTTCATCAGTTTCCCGAAGATGCAGCTGAGGATCAGGATGAAATTCTTCCCAAAAGCGGCGGAATGTGTGCAGGCTACTGTCACTGGTATGTCTATGTGCATATTCCTGGTTTTTACAGTCAGCGCGATTACCATTGGTCTGGTCATCGTTTGGGCTATGGTTATACCACTATTGGCTCGCATGGCTGTCATTTGACCACCGTGTCAATGATTCTTTACCGTCTTGGTCATCATGATCGAAATCCTGCCCAACTCAATGATTACGCCAAAAGATCAGGTTGTTTCAGCGGTGACTTGCTGGATGGTCAGTGTATCATGCGCAAGCACGGTCGCAATGCTCGGTTTATTGGCGTGGATGAAGTCTGGGGTAATTTGGCCAGAGGTATTCCGGTCATTGCTGCAGTCGGGTATGCCGGTGGTCGGCATTTTATGTTGATTTACGGGCATGATGGCAGGCGTTACTGGGTCAAGGATCCGTTGCAAGATGGTAGGCATCAAAATCAGCCGCTTTACGGGGATTATGTGGGTTGGGGGACCTACCGCGTCTACAACTAATCTCTGGAATGGGGCGAAAGCTATTTTCGCCCCTCCTTTTTAATGTTAAAATGTATATATAATTAATTTTAAAAATATGAAAAAAAGAAAATTTTTGCTATTAGTGCTGACCTTACCAATTTTACTAATCGGTTGCAATAATAATCAAAGCAATGATAGTAGTAATGTAAATGCTCAACAGGAAGAGAAACTGGAATACAGTGTTTTAGAAGTGAATAACGAATTAGTTAGTTTGTCTAATTATTCTGATGTAGAAACGTCTTTAGAAGTTGGTGTTGTTGATTCAGATTTTCAAGTCAGTCAGGGCATGGACGGAGAAATATATTTTGCAAACCCTGAAATAAATGAATTTAAATACCTAGATAAAGACACGTTATCTATTATTGATTTACCAAAATTAGATGTTGGAGAAGATGAAACTTTAGGTTACCCAATTTTATCGCCAGATAAAAAATTTGTTTATTACATAAAAAATAAATTTAATCATTCTGATTCAGAAAAATATTATGATATACCAGTAGATAGAGAAATAATTAAATACTCTATTTCTAGCAAAAGTTTTGAGACAATCTATATTGATCAAGTAAATGATAAAACTTTATCGCCACTTTATATATATGGAAAATATTTAGTTTTATCAGAAGGTCTTCTTGAATCGGATGTGCACAATCTTGTATTTTATAATTTAAATACGAATCAAGTCGAAAAAATAATTGAGAGTGATTATGTAATGGGGGTTTATCCTTCCATAGACATGAGCGTATTAGCTTATGTTGTAAGCCTGGAATCAAAAGATGGTACATTTGATCCTACTAATTTAGAATTTTTAGACTTGTATAACTTAAGTCCTATTGATTACAATTTTATTGGAGAAATAGATTTTGAGATAAATAATGATGGCGATGACTATGAGTATTATAATGATCTTGAATGGGGAGATGATAATGATGCTTTGTATGTTATGAAAACTAGAAACAATAAAAATGATTTTATTAAAAAAATAGATTTAAAGAATGGCGCGGTATCTGATAAATATGAAATTAGAAGTGAGTGTGAATATAATTATTTTGAAAAGGCGATAGGCGATAATATAATAACAACTTGTTTTGATGGAGTAGTTAATAATATTTATTCATACCCAGGTGAAAAATATCTGACAGAATTTTTACCTGGCCCAACTTACTTTGTGCTCTCTGACTTAGATTTTTTGTTTTTATTTAATTCAGTTTCAGATTTCTATGATGGACACTACCATCCAGTAGAATATATTAATAAAAATCTATATCTAGTAAAAAGAATTGGTTACGATATGTGGGGAGATGATGAATGGCACGATGAATTATGGAAGATAAATAAAGATAACCAAGAATTAATTTATTCTTCAAAAGGGATAGAGTTTAGAGCAAGTTCAGAAGAAAATGGAGTTGTTTTATTAGACGAACAGCAATATTTAGTCATTTTAGATAAAGATCATAAAGTTGTTACAAGGCTAAAAGCCGACGATTTTGTTTTAGAGTCAGATTTGGATTATCCAGAGTCCCCAGGATTTAAATTGTTGGGCTGGTCTTCAGACGGAAAATATTTTTTCTCTGATTTAATTTTTGCGAATCAACCAACTCTATTAAAAATTAATGGCGAGACGGGTGATGTCCAGACATTTAGTTTACCCGTTAATTCACTGACTCGTGATTTTGCATTTAATACTGATACTGAAAAATTAGTTTATGGTAATTATCCAATACTTTTAGACGCGAATGATCAAGAAAAATACGATAGTGAACCTCAGGAAATATATCTCAAAGTATACGATATCACGACAGGAGATATCGTTGACATAGATCAAAAGCAATATGGAGATTATGAGCCAAGGTGGGGAGATAATGGTGAATTGTATTATTATGACAATGAAGATAGAAGAGTAGAGGATGAATCTTTCATCTAGCAACACCTCTACACCCCTGTTGATAACTCTCTTGACCACAGCCTGATCCTTGCTACACTTAAATTAGGAAAAAGGGCGTCCTCCGCCGTTGGCGGATGGACGTTTTTGTTTTGTACTTTTTATTAAAAAAAGGGGAAATAAAATGAATCCAAGCCAAGCTATGATTGATGAATTTGGGCTAGTTTATGTAAAAGTGGGTGAGGTGAGTCTGGGTACAGTAAATCCTATTTCTTGTCAGTTCGAAGGTTTTCGTCACAATGAAACACCTAAAAGAGTTTTCACTGCCGGCAATTTTTGGATTTCAAAATGGACAGTAACAAATCAGCAATTTGAGCTTTTCAAGCCTCAACATTTGCGTTCTCATCTTTCAAGTCGTGACCAATCACCAGTTGTAAATGTGACTTATCTTGATGCTTTAGATTATTGTCAATGGCTGACTGATAAATTCAAATTAGGAATTTTTGATCTGCCGACTGAAGTCGAGTGGATTCGGGCTGCTTCACCCAGCAACTTTCCTTATCCGTATGAGACAGACGTTGCTGATCCAGTTCTAGCTAACACTTTTCAGCATGAGCTGAGGGACAAGGCTGGTGTCTCAATTCAGGGCATACAAGAAGTAGACAAAGAACTTTACAAGCATCCTTTGGGCTTGGTTCATATCACTGGTAATGTTTTGGAAATTACTAAAGGTTGGTATTATGCCCCAGGTCACTTTGATTCTGCAACTGATGGTGCTTACTACATTGCTAAGGGTGGTGATATTAAGCATTGCTCACTTTCAGGAGGGGTACAGCCACGTTTTATAAATGATGTAGCTATTCGCTCAGAGACAATTGGTTTTAGGTTGATATGGCGACCAAGTTAATTTTTAGGGGAAAGTAATTTCCCCTTAATAAAAATTTATGAAAAATATAATACAACAATTAAAAAATAAACCTATTTTGTCGACGCCAGGTTTTAAGTATTTGGATTATTGGCAAAACAAAGCTTATTATCAAGAGAATTTTATAAATACCTTAAGTATTCAAGAAAATCGTTCATCAAATGAAAAATTGCTCGATGTAACAAGTCTAGGAATAAAAAGTGAAAATTATTATTTTAAGTTTAAAACTAAGCTTGAATCTCTGGACTCAAATCTAAATATAGAAAATAAAATTTTTTTAAGAAGTTCTGTTGCTAATAGTTTGGCTAAAATTGATCAGGTCTTAAGTCAATTTGATTTATGCTTATTCTTAATGAGCGGTTATCGTTCACTAAGATTACAACAAACTATTATGGATTTTGTAAGTAAAAAAGAAAATGGTCAGGATTTACAAAATATGTTGGCTAGTCCAAATTATCATCTGCCTCATGCTACTGGCGCTGCTTTTGATCTGGAGATTATTGATTTAAAAACCAAAAAAATTATCCCAACCAAAACAGACTTAGGCTATGAGAGGTATATTTTAGAAAAAAAGAAAATTTTAACCTCAGCTGAAAAAGAGGTTAGAGATAATCGTCGTTTAATTCATCACTTATTAACTTCAGATAAGATTTTGGATCAAGCGGAAGTTTTTATTGCGCATCCTTTTGAATATTGGCATTATTCAAGATTTGAAAAGTTAGCTGCTTTTTTTAGTGGTCAAGAAAATTATCCGATAATTTACCCACATGTTAAAGAGTCATAATAAAAATTTTAAAATAATCCATAAATCTTTTCAAACTACAATTAAAAAGCCTGTGGTTGTTTTTGGATTGTCTGCTTACAAAAATAAAAAAGTAAAAGTAGAATTTTTGCCCAGTAAAAAAGATACCGGCATAGTTTTTGAGTATAATGGTACAAGAATTTCAGCTTCAATAAAAAATATTGTTAAAAGTCGCTATCACACAACTGAAATAAAAAAAGGCCAAACAAATATTTTAACAATTGAGCATGTTATGGCAGTGATGGTTGGTTTTAAAATAGATAATCTTATTGTTAAATTGCAGGGGGATAATCAATTGCCCATGTTTGATGGGAGTGCAAAGATTTTGAGTGAAAAATTTATGGAAGCAGGTATTAAAAAATTATCAGCAACTAAAAAAATTTATAAAATCGAAAAAGAAATTATTTTTACTGATAAGGATTCAGGCTCAATAATATTAGTTAGACCAGCTCAGATTTTTTCAGTGCAAGTGATTATTGATTTTTCTAATTTTTTGGGTTTGCAAAAAGCCAGTTATACAGCTAACAATAAATTTATTTTTGCTAGAGAGATAGCACCTGCTAGGACATTTTTTATAAAAAATTATTGTCAAAAAGAATACAACAAGATTAGAAAAAATATTGTTAGTTTGCCGGAAAAAATGAAAAAATCTACAATTATCTCTTATAATCATAAAAAATATTATACCAAGCTAAGATTTACTAATGAGCCCGCCCGACACAAGCTTTTGGATTTTATGGGAGATTTGGCCTTAGCTGGGGTAAATTTTGAAGGAGATTTTTTTGTTTATAAGCCGGGACATAGTTTTACCCAGCAATTTTTAAAGGAATACTTAATTTAGCGTCGCCCCGCACCGGCTGGTGCAGGGCGACGTCTCTAAATACCTGTGGACAACTCCCTTGACCATGAGCTGATCCTTGTTACAATTGAATTAGGAAATTCACCTACGCCTTTCTGGCTTCGGTGGACAAGGGCGTCCGAACGTGTTTTACGTTCAGGACGTTTTTGTTTTCCTAAATTGGTTTGTTCTTTACAACCTGTCAGACGAAAGGGGAATACCATGAAAACTCTGACACAAATTGCGGTAGTGGTGGTTCTATTTACTTTATTCGGTTATATATCTGTGGGGATCGCAGACGATAGTGTGATGGAAGGCAATATTCTTGTCGATTTAAATGAAGTTAGTGAGAACATTGATATCGACGATGAGTCTATTTGTTACGTTAATGATGATTTATTCTTTGAACAAGAACAATTCAAGAGTAAATCTTGCTCATGGCAGGGAGCTACAAGATACAATAGACAACTCACCGAGTCCAAAGGATATAGATATAGGGGTAGTAATGGTGAATATCATTATGCAATTTATTTCACTGTTTATGCTGACGCTAATTGCTATGACAAGGATCTTGACTGGTGGGTGTCTCATGTTTCACCAACACATGGTCATATCAATGGTTGGCTGCTCATGCTTTACTCCAACAATAATTATTGGAACGGAAATAACTGGGTAAAAGACGTTGTGCTTTTAGTTCCAACATCATGGTGGTATTATTATTGGCCTATGTCGAATAGTTGGAAGGCTGATAGATTCATCCTAAGGTGGAATAGAGATAGAGTCTCTGGTTGCTGCGATTAAAAAAAAGAGGGCGATGAAAAATTCGCCCTTTATTAAAATTAATAAATAATTTAATATTAAATTATGAAAAAAAATACAAAACAAAAGATAATCAGAAATATTTTTGTAATATTTGGGATAATTGTTTATGTTTTCGTGATTTATGCTATTGTTCAGGTTTTTAGATACAATCTTACTACACCAAAATATGTTTCAGTTAGAGCTAAATTTAAAAACGAAGAAATTTTGATAGATATAGATCCTAAGTTAGTTGTTGAAAAAGGTTTTGGATCTTTGACCGAAGTAATATTGAGTTTTTATAATGATTCTACTGAATCCTGTTTGATTAAAGTTACAGACCAAGATAGCAATCAAATAATATTTGAAGAAAATATAGACACAGATGGCTATGCCCCCGGCCCTTTTATCGATGGCAAGAAAGTTGAAATAGATTTTTGTGAACACAAAAAAATAATTAATACTCAAAATAATAAGATGGAGCTTGTTAATATTGAATAAAAAGTAATTATTATAGGATTTACATCACTCAAAGATTATCTGAAAGGGAAGACTAGCGACGTCTCTAAATACCTGTGGACAACTCGTTGACTAGGTGATTCATTTACGCTAAAGTTGGGTTAATAATATATAAACATTGACCCAATGCATTATCTCTTATTCATTGTCGGTTTGCTAAATATCTCTTTGGGAATTTTTGTATTAGCCAAAAATCATAAAGCAACAGCCAACCGGCTGTTTTTTGGTTTAGCTATTTTACTTTTTCTATGGTCAGAGTTAATAGCAGTTTATTTTTTAGTAGAAAATGGAGTAATTAATATTTCAAATTATTTTTATTTAATTAATGATAGATTGATATTTTCCGTTTCATCATTTATACCATTATTTATTCTTTTATTTTCTCTAAATTTATTAGAAAGAAGAATAAAATTATACAAAAAAATAACATTAATAATGTTGTTTTTTATTGTTTCTATTATTTCTTTTTTTACATCTCACAGCGTGAATTTGGAGGGAATAATAGAATATAATAATATGATCTATTATATTCACATAACATTTTTTTCGTTTTTTTATATTTTATCAATTTATTTTTTATTTATAGATTGTATCAAAAGCATAGGAGTAAAAAAACAAAAGATTAAATATTTTTTAATTGGATTTATAATTTGTTTTATTGTTGGTATAGTTCCAAGTGGGATTATACCTACTATTTATAAAGAGATGTCTCTCACCTGGGTTGGGCCGGTTGCTACATTTATTTTATTGTGTTTCGTTACTTATTTAATAGTTAAATATAGGTTTTTTGATATTAAAGTAGTGTTAAGGAGGGGGTTGGTTGTTGGGCTTATATTGTTTATCTATGCCGTGGCAGCTTTAATAATTGGTTTAGCTATTAGTGGTATTGCTGAAGTTGGATTAAATTATCAGACTTTGATTATAATTTTTCTTTTAATTTTATTGACTATATTTACTATTCGACCATTAAAAAAGTCTCTAGATAAATTATTTCTCAAAGAATATTATGATCTGTCGGTGCAAATGGAAAATCTAAAGTCAGAATTTGAAGCTGAGAGCACCCTAGAAAAATTAGCAATTAGAGTGGCTCAAAAATCTCGTGATGTTCTTGAAATAGAAGATGTGTATTTCTTTGTTTATAATCAAGAAAAAGATAAGTATATTACCCAATTTCCAAGATTAGGCGAGGTTATTTTTTCTTCTGATGATTATTTGGTCAAAGCTTTTGTCGAAGCTAGGAAAATAATTGTCGAAAAAGAAATTAATTATGTAATCCAGGAATTTTCTGAAAAGAAAGAATTATACAAATCTGCTAGAAAAGTAATGAAAAAGTTAGGGATTGAAGTTTTGATCCCTCTTACCTTGGGTGGTAAGTATCTGGGTGTTTTGGGTTTTGGCAAGCAAATAGACAGGGATCTATACTCTCAAGATAAATTAGATAGATTGGAAGATTTTTCTAAGAAGTTATCAGTGGCTTTAGCGGGGGTGACGGAGTATGGGAGAACTGTGGATCGAATTAAAAATGGGTTTGACAAAAATATTTAATTATTTTATGTTTATAGCAATTAAATTGTAAAATAATTCTAATGATTGATTCAACGAAGAAGGTTGACTACAGTATAGAGTTTGCTCATATTTATACAAATGAGAGTTTTTCTCAAGAACATATCAAAGCCGTTGAGATACTAAGAGAAAAAGAATTAGAATTGAAGGATAAGAGGTTGTCATATGTTAAGTTGGTTATGATAGATAATTACAATCCATCAGATCATATCCTAAATATAGATAATTTTTTTCAGGATTTAAAAAAAGTCGGTGGAAATTCAGATGCTTTTATATTTGAGGCAGATCTCGTGCAATATAAAGATTTTGCCTTAGATCTTATGTCAAAAAGACACGAGAATAGCTACCGTAAATATATTAAAGAGAATGGAAAAATACCATGCTCTTTTTTGATCTATGTTTGGTATATGATAAGACTCGGTATAATTGAAATAAAAGTTGGTTCACAAATTCATCTACTGAATAAAGATTTGAATACGATAAAAGGAGAAAAAATAATAAATATATTACCTGAGAGATATAAGAGTGTTGAAAAAAAGGCTATGGAAGCGATTAAGAAGAGTGATGTAAATGAGAAAATATTAAACCATATTGAGACAATATATTATTAAACTTGACAAAATAATTAAATAGAGTTATAGTGTCATATCGATACTATTATTTATTTGGAGGGTGAATTAATGTACCTTTATAATATATGGAAGCATTTTTTTAACTTTGTTAAGAAGTGGAAAATTTTGCTTTTTCTCATCGTTTTGGGTTATGTACTTACAGATCTGATCATTGGAGCTACAAAAGATAACACTGGGTATAGTCCTAAGGTATTCTTTTTGCTTCTGGTGATTTGTGAAGTTGTATTTAACATCGGCATTGTCTTAATGCTTGCCGGATCAGGTGTTTTTAAAAACTGGAGGGATATTATCCATTTCAAGTTTGAAAACATAAGATTCGGGAGTAAGATTACTTGGGTAGGTTTTCATTTAAACAGACTGGCTGCTTTGGCGCCGTTTTTTTACCTGTTGATCACCGGGCATAAGTATTTGCCACTTCACATAATCTTTTTCATCGTTGTAGATATAGTGGTTACATTCACTGTCTACTTCGAGGTTCGGAGGAAAATAAATGAAAATGATCATCCGTAGTGCTAATGCTTCTGATGTCGAGGGTATAGTTGAACTTGATCGGAGGGTCTGGGCTTCTTATCCCACGACTCAAGAATGCATCAGATCGAGAATCGAAATTTTTTCCGAGGGAAATTTTGTTGCCTTAATCGGTGACAGGATCGTTGGATACGCATGTTGTATGTTGTTTAATAAAACCGAAGAAAGTCTTACGTGGGATCAATTGACCGAAAATGGAACTACCAATAACCACGATCCTAACGGTAGAGATTTCTTCGGAGTTGCGTTGACCATTGATCCCACTGTTCAACAGAAAGGGATTGGGACAACGTTGCTGATTGAACTTGGTACCGTAGTCGTTGGCCGTGGTATACGATATGCATATCTGGGATCCAGAATTCCTCATTTTCACAAACACCAACTTGAGTTTGCTGACCCTCTTGCTTACGCAAACTCAATAGACAAGAACGGAAAGTCGATTGATCCTGAAATCAGATTTTACAGAAGAGCTGGTTTTGAGGTCGTGTCCGTTGTGAAAGATTACATCAATGATTCAGAATCTCTGAATTATGGGGTAATAATAAGGACCACAAATCCTTTCCTTTTACTCCACCTGCCTCAGTTTACTTTTCTACTTCCTGTCTACAAAAAGATTTGGAGGTGGTTGGGTCTCAGGCTTTACTCCTAAATTAGGAGGATGTTCTTTTGACCGCCTGGGTTCTTCCGGGCGGATTTTTTTTGTGTTATAATAAAAACATGTATATAGATATTGTTCTCACGGTCATTGTAATATTTGTGTTGTTGTTTTTGTGTTTCATTATTTTAAGAAAGAATTGGAAAAATTATTCCAATCTGTTTTTTGTTATATTTAGCTTTATTCTAACAATTTGGATTACTGCCATAACTATGGAAGGGTATATAAAAGATCCTAATATCTTAAAAATTGCTGTATTTGCTGATTTTATTTGTGGAATTTTATTACCTTTTTTCTTTCTCCTTTTTGCATATTTTTACAAAAAGAAGGATAAAATAAATACTATTTTAATTTTTGTATTAACGATTTTTCCTTTTATATTTATTTTAATTACTTTGTTTACAGAAAGAGTGGTTTCAAGTTTTAATATTTTAGATAGAGGCATAGATGTTGAGTCTGGTAACCTTTATTTTTTATATGGAATCCTTTTAGCCTTATATATGTTTATAGGCCTTGGAATATTAATACGTAAATATTTTAAATCAACAGGAATTGATAAATTACAAATTAGATATATTATTATTGGGTTAATTTTAATGACTTTTTCAATAATAATTACAAATTTGGTTTTACCTAGATTTTATACATCACCTAATTTTATCTATTTAGTGCCAAAATTAGGAGCATATAGTATTTTATTGTTAATTGCAACATCCACTTACTCCATCATCCGCTATCGTTTGATGGATATCCGTCTAATTATCACTCGTTCTCTTATATATGTCATTCTAGTTGCTGTTATTACCGGAGCATTTGTGTTTGTTTCCTTTTTTGCCACTAGCTATTTTGGAGAGCAAGTTGGATGGGCGAGGATTGGTATTGCCGGGGTGGGTGCTTTGTTAGTAGTTTTATTGATAGATCCTTTAAAAAAGCTTTTAGCTCGAATTACTGATAAGATCTTTTTTAAAGGTAAGATTGACTATCAGCAGTTATTGCGAAATTTATCAGATATTATTAATCGCGAGATTGAGCTTGATAATTTGATTTTTAGCCTAGCTCGCGCTCTGGGCAAGGAGTTAAAAATAAAAAATGTTAAATTTTATTTAAAAGATAAAAATAATTGTTTTTCTGATCTTGAAAATATTTGTCAAGAAGGTTTACAGCCACTCCTAAGGCTAATAAAAAGAGATCAAGAGGTTGTAGTTTTGGAAGAATTAGATCGAAAAATTAGCGATCAAAATGATGAAAAAGAACGTAAGTTTTTAGAAAAAGTTCGAAAATTATTAGAAGAGAGAAATTGGTATTTAGTCGTGCCTGTTTTTATCGAGGAGCAAGATCTAAGTGCCTTGATAACTATGGATCGCAAATTATCTGGAGATCTTTTTAGCAACGAAGATCTTGGTTTGTTTGAAGTTTTAGCTCCACAATTTGCTTCAGCTTTAGAAAAATCCAAGCTTTACCAAGAGACTTTGCAATTTAATATTACTTTGCAGGAGGAGGTTGAGAGAGCGACAACTGACTTGAGAAGAGTGAATCAAGAATTAAAAGTATTAGATCAAGCTAAATCTGATTTTATGAATATTGCCTCACATCAGTTGCGAACTCCACTTTCGGGAATTATTGGCTATTTATCTATGGTTATGGATGGTGACTATGGCAATCTTAAAAAAGACCAAAGGAAAATTATTGAAGGCGTGTTTACAGCTAGTCGTAGACTTTCTCGCTTAGTTGACACTTTTTTGAATGTTTCAAGGATTGAGGCTGGTAAATTTATTTTGAATCTTGAAAAGGTCGATATGGTGGATATTATTGAAGCAGAAATAAAAGAAATGGTCTTTAATGCTCGTGACAAAAAGCTTGAACTAAAGTTTGTAAAGCCAAAGGAAAAAATGCCGATTGTTAATGTTGATGCTGATAAGGTTAAGGACGTGGTTATTAATTTGATTGATAATGCTATTAAATATACCCAAGAAGGTGGGGTTTCTATTTTTATTGAAAAAAGAAAAGAGGATTTACATGTTTATGTCCAAGATACTGGAGTAGGGATTGCCAAAGGTCAGGCTTCTAAACTTTTTAACAAATTTGTTAGAGGTAAGGGGATTGCCAAGATTCAGCCTGATGGCTCAGGTTTAGGATTATATATTGCTAAGAGGATTGTTGAGGCGCATGGTGGTGAGATCTGGGTCGAGTCTGAGGGACTGGGTAAGGGCTCAGCTTTTAACTTTACTATTCCTCTAGATGAAAAAAAGATTGATAAACAATACTTATCAAAATAAATAATTAAAAAATACTTTAGCGACACCGCTTGAGTATTTTTTGTTTATAGTTAGCCATTTTCTTATTGAGGCGTCGCGAAAGTCATGTTGACAACTTGGTTGACACATATATTTTGATTGTTAAGATTGATTTGAGATGTCTATTCGTGTCGTGCGAATGAAGCGTCTTTTGCTCTTTAACTTATATCGAAAAGGAGTCTCAAAATGAAAGACAGTGAAATCAAACAAGGGCAAGTTCCTTTTGTTCTGCAGTTTGCGGAGGAACTCCCGACTGTGGGCATGGCAGGAGTGACGATGTACAACAGTGGTGGTACGACTGGCGGTGGTCCGTCTAGCGAAGATGCCAATATGGACACCGATTGAAAATCATTCCTGGGGGAAGATCTAATACTGATCTCCCCCAGGGATAAAAAAAGGAGTGTAGTTATGATTCTCGTTGTTTCTCAAAAGGAAGATTACCACGTTGATTATTTGTTAAAAAGGATTAATGATCATCAAAAAAAATATTTGGTTAGACTAAACACAGAAGATTTTCCAGAAAAGGTAAAAATTTCAGTTGGATTTAAAGAGAGAACAATGACTATTGATGATAGGGTCTGTAATCTAGCTGACATTAATTGTGTGTGGTATAGAAGGCCAGCAAAATCTATTGGTAGACATCTTAGAAGTGGACCTGAAAAACAGTATGCTATCGATGAAAGTTGGTATTTTTTACTCTCCATTTGGGAGGAGATGAATTGTGGGTGGGTGAATAAACCATCAGCCATAAAAAATGCTAGCTATAAATGGGAACAGTTAAATCGTGCTAGAAGAATGGGATTTATTGTTCCTGAGTCATTGTTTACCAATAACTCTGTGGACGCAGATAAGTTCAGACTTTCACATTCTTTAGTGATAGCAAAACCAGTTCATACTGGACACTTGAGGATGGATGATGGTAAGTATAAAATGATTTATGCTTCCCCAATTTCACTAGATGTCGATCTATCGAACGTTTCCGCTAGCCCTGTTATTTTTCAGGAATATATCAAAAAGGAGCTGGAACTAAGGATAACTGTCGTTAATAAAAAGGTCTTTGCTTGTGCAATCTATTCACAGACAACAGAAAAAACCAAGTATGATTGGAGACATTATGATCTCGATAATACTCCTCATGAAGTTTGGGAGTTGCCAAAGGCAATAGAAAAAAAATGTATTAATCTTGTTAAGTCGTATGGATTAATTTATGGGGCGATAGATATGATACTTACCCCTGCTGGTGAGTATGTATTTTTAGAGATTAATCCTAATGGTCAATGGGTTTGGATAGAAGAAATGACTGGTCTACCTATATCCGGGGCTTTAATCGAATATTTCTATTCTGGGAAGTGAAGACTTCCCTTTTTTATTTAGAGTTTTTAATAATTTCCTCTAAATTTTTGATTAATTGCTTATTAATTTTCAAATTTTTTGGTAAAAGATCTAAAGATATTTTGGCATTATTTGTACATATATTTATTTTTCCCTGTTCTTTATAGATTTGTGCCAAATTATAATAACCTATCCAATTATTTGGATTTTCTTTTATAAAAATCTCGTAATATTTTATAGCCTTTTTATTTTCTCCCAGTTGTCGATATGAATTAGCAAGGTCAATGTTATATCCTGGGTAAGAAAATAGCTTGTTAGCATGATTATAGAATTTTATTGCTTGTTTTATTTTACCCATGTGAAGCGAGATTGTTGCCAAAAGATGAATGTTTTTTAAAGATTTATCTCTAGAATAGAGATATTCCGTTATATTTAAATTTATATTATTTAACTTTTTGAGATTATAATTAAAGCTAGAGGCAATATGCTGATCTAGGTCGTAGGCAAGATTATATAGATTGTCATTTGTTACATTTTTTTTATTAATTATCTCAATCAAAGATTTAATTTTTTCATCATTTTCAAATTTTTCTAGGTTAGATAAAATTTTTTGAATTAGGTTATCCATTTTTTTTGATTCTTAATTATGCAATATAATTTTAGCATAATTTACAAATTTTTTCTTGTTTAAAAATAAATTAAAATATAGTATAATTAAATTAAACAATATTTATCAAAATAAAATATGCCAGGAGGGGAAAATAACTTTAATCCACAAGCAGTAGCCAATGAAAGGGCTGGTGATTTTTCTGAGCAGATTCCTGAGATTTCAGTAGAAGATTTAGCAAATCAATTTGACAAAAATAATAAAGATTTAAAGCAAGCTTTGGTTGATAAGCCCGATTTGTATGAAAGGCTTAGCCAAGATTTTGTTTTAAGTGAAGCTGAAAAGCAAGAACTTTAGGGAGAAGTTCGAGAGTTGGAAAATGAACTCTTGTGTGAGCGGACTGATTCGCTAACTGGTTTATTGCGTCGAGATTTGTTTTATAAAGGGTTGGGCAAAGATTTTACAGAAATTTTTAGCAGGTTTACTGAGGATGTTGAAGATCTGTCTTTTGAGCAATTTACTGCCATTCTTCAAGAGTTGGCTCAGGATGAGCATTTAGAAGCTCCGACAGTTATGATGGCTGATGTGTCTTTTTTATCTTTAGCTAATCAAGCTAGTCATGAGGGCGGGGACAATCTCCTGCGGGCAGTTGGGGCTAGCTTTAGAGATAATGGTTGCCCAGAGATAGAGGGTTTGCCTGTGGAAGCTTATCTTAAAATGTCTTTCGTGGCTTTTCGACATGGAGGAGATGAGATCACTGGGATCATTCGTGGAAATGAATATCAGCAATTTAGAGAAAAGAGCCAGGCCATAGAAGCAACTGTGCAAAATACTTTAAATCCAGAGTTGATTGAAAAGCTTGGTCTAACTAGTGAGCAGTTGGATACTTATGGGGGAGTTTTGGAAAGATATGGTGTAAAACCAGATATTGATTTGGGTTTAGCTAGTTTTAATGAAGCTGCCAATGGTTTTGCTCAATATTGTTTAGAGCTCCAAGCTGAAGGGGAAAGTCTGCCAGCTGACAAGTATCAACGTGAGTTTTTAAATTTTTGGTTAGCCATAGCTGATCAACGAACAAATATTTCTAAAGGTGTTAAGCGTGTGGAATTATTAATGGATCTTCGTGAAGCAGTTTCTGTTCAAGATAGACTTAAGCAGCAGAATTTAGCTCAAGAAACAGTTCAGTTAAGAAGAAATACTGAGCACACTCCGCAGGAAGAAGCTGATTTCAGAGAATTAGAAGATCAACTAAATGAAAATCCTTGGCAAAAATATCTTGAGATTTTAGATTATGCCAAAAAGGGAAGCTACAATACAACAGAAGCAGAATTTGATTATTTGTCTCGATTATGTAAATCAGAAAGTTGGAACAAGATTATTTTAGAACATATTTTAAAAAAAATGGATACTGGCTTTAGACAAGATCTGGAAAGAGAAAGAAGTATGGCTGGTAAAAAGCAGCGTATTATTCAGCAAATCGCTGGGCAAAAATTTGGTGGGCAGCAGGAAAAAACTGAGGATTATACTTAGCTTCAATCTCCGGGGTTTTTTTGTTAAAATAAAGCTATGGACAATATCCTTAAAAATCTTAATCAAGCTCAAAAACAGGCTGTTACAGACGTAGTAGGGCCATTGTTGATAGTAGCTGGGGCTGGAACTGGTAAAACTACTGTAATTACTCGTCGGATAGCTTATCTGTTAGAACAAAAAAAAGCAACAGCTGAGCAAATTTTAGCTTTGACCTTTACTGACAAAGCAGCTTTAGGAATGGAAGAACGAGTTGAAGAGCTCTTACCGATTGGCTTTGCTGATCTGTGGGTCTCAACTTTTCATAGTTTTGGAGAAAGGATCCTCAAAGCTCATGCCTTAGATATTGGGATTAGTAATTCTTTTGAGCTTTTAAATTCTATTCAGCAGGCAACTTTGATTCGGCAAAATCTTGATAAATTTGAATTGGATTATTATAAGCCTTTAGGAAATCCAACTAAATTTGTGAGTGCTCTGATTTCTCATTTTAGTCGTCTCAAAGATGAAGCTATCTCTCCTCAGGAATATTTAGAATATGCTGAAGAAATAAATGCTGATTTAGATCAGAAATTTGCCAAAGCTAAAAGTCGCGAAATGACTGCTGAAGAAAAAGCTAACGCAGATGAGGCTCAGCGGATTTTGGAATTAGCTAATGCTTATCACATCTACAATCAGTTGCTTTTAGAAAAAAATGCTCTTGATTTTGGAGATTTAATATTTTATACACTACAGCTTTTTCAAAAAAGGCCAGCAATTCTTAGACAATACCAAAAACAGTTTAAATATATTTTAGTTGATGAGTTTCAAGATACAAATTTTGCTCAATATGCTTTGGTAAAAATATTAGCTTTGCCGGAAAATAATTTGTGTGTTTGTGGAGATGATGATCAAGCAATTTACAAATTTCGAGGAGCTTCAATCTCGAATATTTTGGAATTTAAAAAAGACTTTAAACAAGCTCGAGAAATAGTCTTAACTCAAAATTATCGTTCTGGTCAAAAAATATTAGACCTGGCTTATGATTTTATTCAGCTTAATAATCCCAATCGGCTAGAAGTGGCTTTAAAAGATAAGATTTCCAAAAAATTAAAATCAGAGCACAAATCACCGGGTCAGTTTCAGGTTATTTTTGCTAAAAGTGTTGATCAAGAGGCTAAACAGGTTGTAGAAAAAATTATGGGGTTAAAAGAGAAAGACCCCAAGCTGTTGTGGTCTGAGAATGTTATTTTAATTCGAGCCAATGACCAAGCTGAGATCTTTATGTCTTATCTTGATAAAACTGGAATTCCATATCAATTTTTAGCCAGCAAGGGACTTTTAACCAAGCCGTTGATTGTTGACTTGATTTCTTTTTTAAGATTATTGGCTGATTATCATGAGTCCAAGGCTATGTATCGTCTTTTGAGTATGGAAATTTTTAAAATTTCTAATGCTGATCTGATTTATTTATTAAATTATTCCTCAAGGTATAACAAGTCTCTTTATGAGACTCTTCAGTTGATAAATACCATCAAAGAAGTTTCTGATTTAGGTCGCAAAAAAATTATTCAAGTTACTCAGCTTTTTGAGGCTATCTCAGTTGAGGCAAAAAGCAAGCCAGTTGGTGAGGTTTTGTTTGCTTTTATTGAAAATTCAGGCTTATTAAAAATTTTAACCCAAGATATTGCTGATTTAAAAAATACAGAAAATATTTTGTATTTAAACAGTTTTTTTAAGTTTATTGAGCAAATTCAAGGCAGATCAGCAGATCATTCAGTTAAGACAGTTTTGGCAGAATTGGAAAATTTACTTCAAGCTGGTGAAACTGGAGATTTGCAAAATATGTTTGAGGAGGGTCCAGAAACTGTCAAAATTATGACTATTCATGGGGCCAAAGGCTTGGAATTTAAAAATGTTTTTTTGGTTGGTTTGGTTGATAAAAGATTTCCAACAATTGAGAGAAAAGAGCCGTTGCAAATTCCAGATGCCATAGTTAAAGAAATTTTACCTGAGGGTGATGTGCATTTGCAGGAAGAGCGTCGGCTAATGTATGTGGCTTTGACTCGAGCCAAAGAAAATTTGTTTTTGAGCTATGCCAGAGATTACGGAGGTAAGACCAAAAAAAAGCCTTCCCGATTTTTAATTGAATTAGGCTTGGTTAAAGAAGAAAAGAAAATCAAAAAAAATATTAAGGTTGAGCCTGATTTTTTACCTCCACCTAAAAATAAATTTAAAGCCACTTCACTTGAGCTTCAGCATTTACCCAAGTCATTTAGTTTTTCTCAACTTATGGCTTATGATACTTGTCCATATCAATATCGTTATAGTTTTGTTTTGAGGGTTCCTAGTCGAGGCAGACACACCTTTAGTTACGGCAAAACAATGCACAATACTTTGGATCGTTTTTTTGAAGAATTATTAAATCAAAAAAAAGCAGTTCAAAGCGATTTGTTTGCTCAGTCAGGGTCAGCAAAACCCAAAAAATCTTTAACCCTTGAAAATTTATTAAAGATTTACGAAGAAGAGTGGATAGGTGAGTGGTATGATTCCAAACAACACGAAGCAGAGTATAAAAAGCAAGGCAAGAACTCTTTAAAAGATTTTTTTGCTAAATATGAAAACAACTGGCCAGATATTTTATTTTTAGAAAAAGATTTTAATTTTAAACTTGAAGAAATAATAGTTAAAGGAAAGATTGATCGAGTAGATCAATTGGGTGATGGTCGAGTGTCTATAGTTGATTACAAGACCGGTTCTATGCCAGCCAGCAAAAATAAAGTTAAGGCTGAGCAACTTTATATTTATGCCTTGGCTGCTTTGGATGTTTTAAAGCTTCAGCCTGCTACTTTGGTTTTTTATTATCTTAATAATAATCAAAATATTGAGCTCGCAATAAATGACAAAAAATTAGCAACTACAAAAAAATGGGTGGTAGAAATTGCTCGAAATATTAAAGCCGGGGATTTTACTCCTATTCCGCAAAAATTCAAATGCGATTTTTGTGATTTTAAAGGTATTTGTCCGTATCGAACACCTTGACATGAATTTGATTTTGGGTTACAATAAGCTTTCTCGCACTTTTTTGAAAAAATTCGTGGCTAAAAAGCCTTAACAACGAGGGAGTATTCGTGAAAAAAAATCCAACGCCTTTTGATGATCTGCTTCCAAAAAATAAACCCACCTTGTCTCGACCAGCTAACGCTGTTTTTTGGACCTGGGTGGTAATCATGGCTATTATTGGCGTGGCTAAGCACTTTGAGTTCATTTAATCGTTTTTTTGATTACAGTGGTTCGGTTTCGAGCCACTTTTTTATTGGCAAAAATAGCAAGATTATGCTAAAATTAGAGGGTAAAAAGAGCTAAAAACGCTTTAGCTTTATGAAAAAGTTTGGTTAAAAATACGCTAATTTTAGCCAAGATTAATTGTATATAAAATAAAAAACAAAAAATGACAGTTAGCCGCTATTTTATTTTAATGATTGCCGCGACAATCTTGTGTTGGTTGGCTTTTGGCCTAGTTATATTCTTCATTGATCCGATCACCTCAGGCTGGGTTGGAATCACTTTTTTCTACTTGGCATTATTTTTTAGCGTAGTTGGGACATTGGCTTTGCTTGGTTTTGCTGTTAGGATCCTTTTTTGGAAAGAAGTCTTACCTTATAAGCATGTTGGTATTTCTCTAAGACAAGGCTTGCTTTTTGCAATTTTAATTATTTGTTCATTAATTTTAGCTGCTCAAGAGCTGTTTACTTGGTGGAGTATTATTTTGCTGATAGCTGGTTTGGGACTTTTAGAGCTTTTTTTCTTAAGTCGCTCAATAAAAAAATTTAACACCTAAATAATCTTTTTATAAAATGGAAGACAAACTCAAAAAAATTCACAGTGAGCTCAAAGATTCTTTAAAACGAATTAAAAATTTAACAGATTTAGAAAATCTTCGTTTGGAATATTTTGGGCGTAAAGATGGTAAATTAACTCAAGTTTTAAAAGGTCTTAAGGATTTATCAGTTGAAGCCAAAAAAAATATTGGTGGCTTAGCTAATCAGGTCAAAGTTGAAGCTTTGGCAGAGATAGAAAATATCAAAAATAACCTTGATTCAAAATCTTCAAAAAAACATAGTTCAGCTTTCGACATTACAGCTCCTTTGTTAAATCTAGAGCAGGGTCATTTGCATCCAGTTACTCAGTTTACTGAAGAGATCTGGGATATTTTTCGAAGCCTAAATTTTGAGATTTATGAGACCAATGACATTGAATCAGACGATAATAATTTTGTGTCTCTTAATATGCCTGAAGATCATCCAGCTCGAGACATGCAGGATACTTTTTATTTAAGCGATAAAAAAGTTCTCAAAACTCACACGACTGCTTTCCAAGCCCAGGTGATGAAGGGTAAGCAGCCTCCAATTCGAGCGATCAACACTGGCAAATGTTATCGTCGTGATAATGATATGACCCATACTCCGATGTTTCATCAATTTGATGGAGTTTGTGTAGATCGAGGGATCACCTTGGGTAATCTCAAATACACTCTTGAAGAAATCATGAAAAAATTATTAAAAGATGAGAATTTAAAAATAAGATTTAGAACTAGCTATTTTCCTTTTGTTGAGCCAGGTGCTGAATTTGATGTTTCTTGTACAATTTGTGGTGGTAAGGGCTGTGCTACTTGCAAAAAAACCGGTTGGCTTGAGATGGGTGGCTGTGGCATGGTTCATCCTAACATCCTTAAATACATGGGGATTGATAGTAATAAATATTCAGGTTGGGCTTTTGGTTTTGGGATCGAGAGGCCATATATGATCAAACACAAGATCAGTGATTTACGTCTATTTTATCAAAATGATCTAAGATTTCTTAAACAATTCTAAATATGAAAATATCTTTTAAATGGTTAGGTAAATATATTGACACTGCCAAATTAGACCCAACTGATCTAGCTGATGAATTAACTTTTAAAGCTATTGAGGTTGATGAAGTTTATAACCTAGCTGAAAATATGATTGGAGTGGTGGTTGGTAAGATCCTAGAAGTAAATAAACACCCGAATGCAGATAATTTGGTCGTTTGTCAGGTTGATATTCAGTCTGAGAAGCTACAGATAGTGACAGCTGGGACCAATCTCGAGGTAGGCTTATTTGTGCCAGTTGCAACTGTCGGGGCCAAGTTGGCAAATACGCCAGTTATAAAAAAAGCTAAGCTTAAAGGAGTTGAGTCGGCAGGGATGTTTTGTCGAAAAGAAGAATTAGGCTTAGGGACTTCAGCTGATCCTCTTCAGGCCTTAGTTTTACCAGCTTCAGCCAAGGTCGGAGCTCCAATAGCTGAGGCATTAGACTTGGATGATATTATTTTTGACGTGGATGTTTTAGCTAATCGGGGCGATTTAATGGGTCATCGTAATTTAGCTCGCGAAATAGCGACTATAAAGGAAATAGACTTTAAAGAACCAGCAGAGATCGATCTTCCCAAAGAAAACAAAAAATTAGCTTTAGAAATTACTAATCAAGCTCCAGAAAAATGTGCTCGTTTTTCTGCTTTAGTCATCTCGGGGGTAAAGGTTGAAGAGGCACCAGGCTGGTTAAAGTCACGCTTATTAGCTGTTGGCATTCGGCCAATTAATAACTTGGTTGATTTGACTAATTATATGATGTTTGATTTGGCTCATGTTTTTCATGCTTTTGATTATGATAAGCTGGCTGGAAATAAAATGAATATTCGTTTGGCTAAGCCCGGAGAAAAAATTACAACTCTTGACAAAATAGAGAGAAAGCTCGAAAAAGATATGCTGATTATTGAAGATGCAGAAAAAATTATTGATTTACCTGGGATTATGGGTGGTCTGAATTCAGCTATTTCAAATGAGACAAAAAACATTGTTTTAATAGGTGCAGCTGATGACGCCCTGAGTATCAGAAAGACTTCTAGACGCCTAGGACTCCGGACTGACGCCGTGGCAGTGATTGAAAAAGGGATTGATGTCGAGGGTGTGATGAATTCAGTGATCGAAGCTTGGGGATTACTTAAGGAATTGATCCCGACAGCAGTTTTAGAAAAAAAAATTGATATTTATCCAGCTCCAGTTCAGAGAGAGCCTATAACCCTTAATGCTGGGAAAGTTAATTCTTTACTTGGTAGCGAGTACGAAGCCAAACAGATGAGTAAGACCTTAGAAAGCCTGGGTTGTGAAATACTAAAAGACAAAAAAGAATATTTAGAAGTTATGCCTCCGAGTTGGCGGCGAGATCTTAAGCTTGAAGAAGATCTTATTGAAGAAGTAGCTCGCATCTCTGGTTTAAATACTTTGCCAAGCGTTCCGATCAAGGCTGAATTGATTCCGACTAAATTTTCGGAAAAATTATCCCTACTTTCCAAGCTTAAGCATTTATTAGCTGATAAGGGTTTTGTTGAGGTTTATAATTATTCTTTTATGCCCGAGGCATTAGCTAAAAAAGTATTTGTCAGTCCAGAATCGCATATTAAAGTTAAAAATCCTCTTTCAGAAGAACAAGCCGTGCTTCGTCAAGAATTAATCTCAGGTTGTTTGAATAATACATCAGAAAATGCCAAGCGTTTTGAAGAATTTAAAATTTTTGAACTTTCCAAGGTGTATTTACCTGCTGAAGGTAACGAGTTAATAGAGGGCTACAAATTAGCAGTTGTTTTTTATCAACATGGGAAAACAACCGCTGTAAAAGATGAACCTTATTATAAGGCTAGGGGTTTAGCTGATTATATATTGGCTGTTTTAGGAATTGAAGATTTTACTTATCAGCCCATTGATCCAACAGGTGTTGCTTGTAATCGTATTTTTGATCTACAAAAATCAGCTAATATTTTTGTTGATAAGATGCCGATCGGAACTTTGGGAGAAATTTCTGAGGAGGTCAAGAAAAATTTTGATTTAGAAGGTCGAGTGGCTGTTTTAGATCTTTCATTTGAGCAACTTGTTAAGTTGGCTAACTTTGATAAGTTTTTTCAGCCTTTAGCAAAATATCCAAGTGTTAAGTTTGATTTGGCAATTCTAGTCGAGCTAAATATTTCTTGGCAACAAGTTTTAGAAATTGTTCAACAGGTCGGGGGACGGCTTTTGCAAAAAGTTGAGCTGTTTGATATTTATCAGGGTAAACAGATTCCGGAAAATAAAAAAAGTTTAGCTTTTAGTCTAGAGTATCTTGATCCAACCAAAACTTTAAAATCTGAAGAAGTTGAAAAAATTCAAAATGAAATTATAAAAGCTTTAGAAAAAGATCTAAAAGTTGTAATTCGTTAGTAAATTATTTATAAAAAATTTTATTAATATCTATGGTAACAGCAAAAAAGAAAACTCAAGCTAAGCAGACATCACCTAAAAGTGAATATGGTGCTAAGCAGATTACAGTTTTAAAAGGATTGGATCCGGTCAAAAAACGTCCAGGGATGTATATTGGAAATACTGATAAAATAGGTTTGCATCATATGATTTGGGAAGTTGTCAATAACTCAGTTGATGAAGCTATGGGTGGTTATTGTGATCGAGTTGAAGTCAAGCTATTACCAGATGGTTTGGTGGCTGTTTGGGATAATGGTCGAGGTATTCCAGTTGAAAAGCATCCTGTTACCAAAAAGTCTACTTTGGAAACCATTATGACTACACTGCATGCTGGTGGTAAATTTGGTCAAGGTGGCTACAAAGCTTCAGGCGGTTTGCATGGTGTGGGTGTTTCAGTAGTATCTGCACTTTCAGAATACGCTCGGGCTGAGGTCAGACGCGAAGGAAAGTTGTGGATGCAGGAGTATAAAGAAGGTATCCCCAAGGCTAATGTTAAAGCAATTGCTAAGGCCAAAGGTACTGGGACTGAAATAATTTTTAAACCCAATTCAAATGTTTTTACTACTTTAGAATTTGATTGGGATTTTATTTTAGATTATTTACGTAAGCAAGCTTATCTAACTAAGGGTTTAACAATCTCAATAGCTGATTTAAGAAGTAAAGAAGATAAAAAAATTTATGTTTTTTATTTTGAGGGTGGAGTTTCTTCTTATGTTAGGCAGTTAAATCATGATGCAGAGCTTAAGCAGGTTAATATATTTCACGTGGATAAGGAGCAAGACGACGTCAAGGTTGAGGTCGCTATTCAGTACAACAATGAATACAATGAAACTGTTTTTGCCTTTACTAATAATATTGTTAACCCAGAAGGTGGGATGCACATGGTTGGCTTTCGTACTGCCTTGACTCGAGTTTTAAATAATTATGCTCGGAAAAATAATTTTCTCAAAGAAAAAGATGATAATCTTTCAGGTGAAGATGTTCGTGAAGGCTTAACTGCAGTTATTAGTGTTAAGATTGAAAATCCTCAGTTTGAAGGTCAGACCAAAGGTAAGCTTGGCAATGCTGAGGTCAGACCAGCTGTTGAAAAAATAATGTCTGATTATTTTGGTTCTTTTTTAGAAGAAAATCCTACTGATGCTCGAGCAATTTTAGAAAAAGGTTTATTAGCTGCTCAAGCCAGGAAAGCCGCTCGAGCTGCTCGAGATACGGTTCTTAGAAAGGGTGCTTTGGATGGTTTGACTTTGCCTGGTAAGTTAGCTGATTGTTCTAGTCGTCGACCAGAAGAATCAGAGTTATATATTGTTGAGGGAGAGTCTGCTGGTGGTTCAGCTAAGCAAGGTAGGGATCGACATTTTCAAGCTATTTTACCGCTTCGAGGTAAAATTTTGAATGTAGAAAAGTCTCGACTTGATAAAATGTTGGCTAATAATGAAGTCAAATCATTGATCTTAGCTTTAGGGACTAACATTGGTGAGCAATTTAACATTGATAAATTAAGATATCACAAAATTGTTATCATGACTGATGCTGATGTGGATGGAGCACATATTAGAACCTTACTTTTAACTTTATTTTATAGAAACTTTTTTGAATTAGTTGCCGGGGGCTATTTGTATATTGCTCAGCCGCCACTTTATAGAGTTTCCAAGGGTAAAGAATTTCATTATGTTTTTTCTGAAGAACAAAAAGATGATTTTGTTAAAAAAATGTCCAAAGGTACTAAGCAGGAAATTGCTGAAGAAGAAGCAGCAAAAAATGAGCCAACTAGTGTTGTTGACAAAAGGGGAGTCGGAGAAAAGATTGCTGGTATCTCAGTCCAGAGATATAAAGGTTTAGGTGAAATGAATCCTTCCCAGCTTTGGGAAACAACAATGAATCCAGAAAATAGATTGATGATGCAAGTTACTATTGAGGATGCTGAAAAAGCTGATAATATTTTTGATGTTTTGATGGGGAGTGAAGTTGCTCCTCGTAAGCATTTTATCCAGACTAACGCTAAACAAGTTAAAAATTTAGATATTTAAAACAGGATGATCCAAATCTTTTTTGTTTATTTACTTAAATGTTTTTGGTTGATGGCTCCCTTAGGATTAGCTAATATGGCGCCTGTTTTGTGTCGAAAAGTTCCTTTATTAAATAGGCCAATTGACGGGGGTTTAACTTTCAAAGGGAATCGGCTTTTTGGTAAAACAAAAACTTGGCGTGGATTATTTGTTGCTGCTATATTTGGAGAAATTGCCTGGCTTTTGATGTGGTGGTTTAGTAGTTATACAGGGTTTAGAGAATATACTTTTTTTAATATTCAAGATTTATCGATTTGGCTTGGATTTGTGTTGGGTTTGGGAGCTTTGCTCGGGGACTTGATTAAAAGTTTTTTTAAGCGTAGATTTTCACATGAATCTTCTAGTCGTTGGTTTCCATGGGATAATCTTGATTATATTTTGGGTGGAATAGTTGTGTATTTATTTTTTATAAATTTAACTTGGTATGATTATTTAGCTACTTTAGCAATTGGCTTGGCTTTGCATATTATTGCCAATTTAATTGGCTATGCTCTAAAAATAAAAAAAGAACCGTGGTAAGATGAAAATATTTAAAATAATCATTTCAACAATAGTAATAGTAGTAGTAATTTTATTTTTTGGTTGGGGCGTTGCTGTTTCACAAGAAGACATGCCAGAAGATTTATCCAATGAAGAGTTTTTGTTTGCAAAATATGCCTTGCGTAAATCAAAAGCAGATGATTTTGAAAATCATTTTTTTAATTCGATTGGATTTAACATTGTTTTGACAAATATAAATATTTCAAACGTAGATAAAATTTGTAATTCTCATTATTTTATAGAAAAAACAGGGGATACTTATTTTTTGGACAATCAATATACAGCCACTGTAAAGCTTAAAACTTTTTTTGGCATAACTCTTGCTAAAACTAAAATTTATTGTGAATAGAAAAATCAAAAAAGTATCGTGGTAATAGTATGTTAAAAATAAAATTTTCTCAAAAAATTCCTCAAGATTTGATAGATTTTTTGGAAAAAATTAAGCGAACTTTACCACAGGTTCTAGGTAAAAAATTACTAGGCATATACGTCCATGGTTCTTTGTCTTATGGTACTTGGGGAGAAAATAGAAGTGATGTTGATCTGGCCATTATTGTTAAAAATTCTTTAACAAAAATTGAATTAAATAAGGTTAGAGTTTGGTATAAAAATAAAGAGCTTTTTTCAAGTCGTTGGCATTACCGCACTGAGGCTGATTTTGTTTGTCTAAAAGATATAAAAAATTTAGAAAGTATTAATATCAAAATTTTACGTTTGGCTGGCGGAAAGCTTTGTGTTAATAAAATTATGCATGGTTTTCCACTAGAGCTAAATAATTTACGTAATGAAGGGATCAAATTATTTGGTTCTGAAACAAAAATAGTTTTCCCGGCAGTTTCTATTGATTCACTTAGTCAGGCAGTTTTTGAGAATTTTAAAAATTTAACCAAGACAGCTTTTGAATGGGTTACGATTGATATCTGGAATCAACAGTATGTAATTTCTCAATTTTGTCGTATGTTATATGCGGTAGAAAATAATTATCAAACAATTTCTAAAAAAGCTGCTACTAAATGGGCAATTAAATATACACCAGCAAAGTTTAAGAAAATGCTTCAATTAGCATATGATAATTCTGAGGATTTTACTGGACCAAAACAGCCAGTTATAGAAAAAATGTTGCCGGAGTTTGTCAAATATGTTGAAAATAAATTATTATTAAAATAATGGAAAATAATAATGTCAGTATCTAAGCAACAAATTCAAAAAATATTTCAAGCTCAGGGACTGGGTGAAGTAAAGAGCTACAAAAAGTATCAGATTGGTTTTACTAACCAAGTCTATTTAGTGAACAACAAATTTATTCTCAAGATTTGTGGTAGCATAGCCAATGAAAAGCATTTTAGAAAAGAAGTATATTTTTATCAGCTATTTAAAGATAGGCTACCAGTTCCAGAAGTTATAGCCCTTGATGAGTCAAAGAAAATCATAGACCAAGTCTATATGATTTATCCTGCTATAAAAGGGGATAATCTTTATGCTAGATGGCATCTGTTAAGCAACCCTGAGATGAAAAATGTTTTTAAACAAATCTGTGATATTTTGATGACTATTAGTCATGAGCCTGCTGAAGAATTTATTAAAAAATTTGAAATCAAGGCTCAGCAAAGTTGGCAAGATAATATTTTTAACCAGCTTAAAGCAGATTTAAAAATAATTGCCAATAAAAAGTTACTTTCAGCTGATTTTATCAAAGCTATAAAAAAATATCTAAAAGACAATTATCAGATTTTAGCAGAAGAAAAAATGGCTTTAGTCTTTTGGGATGCTCATTTTGATAATTTTATTATCAAAGATAAAAAAATTGTAGGAATTTTGGATTTTGAGCGGACAGATTGGTCATCAATTGATTATAATTTGGATGTTATTAATCGCATGGTTAAAGAACCACACAAATATGTATCAGAAGAATCTGATAAATATATCAAAGATAAAGACTACGCTGATTTGTTAACTTGGTTTAAAGAGTTTTATCCAGAATTATTTAAGTTTAAAAATTTGGAGAAAAGATTAGATATTTATACCTTGAGTGATTGTTTGGGTTTACTACCTGACTGGTCAAGGTCAGAAGGGTTAAAAAATATTATTTCAAGTATAATAAAATATAAAAAATAAATAAGCATATGGCCTTAATATATCAAACTAAAAACTTTATTGCTGAATCACACGAAAAATCTTTTGTGCCTAGAAATGAAGGTGGACATATCAGGATCAAGATCAAAGACCAGTCTATCCTTGATCGAACAGAGGTTGGGCCAGAGGTGGCTATCGAGCTTATGCGCTTTACTATGCTTATCGGCAAAGCTCTGGAGGTTGGCATGAATAATAGGGGAGTCAAAGTTGTCAAAGTGAATTATCAAGACATGGGCAACTGGGCTTATAAAGTTCCAGGTAAAGAAAGCTTCTTGCATGTTCATATTATGGGTCGAGTCTGGAAGGCTAAGAATCAGCCATTTCCTGAATCAGTGTATCTACCTGATAGAAAAACAGGTTTTTATAAAGGCTTCCGGCCTTTGAATTCAGAAGATATAAAAGAAATCAAAAAGCAAATCAATATTTTATTGAAACAAGACAAGTATCAGCCTAAGAAGTGGGGGCTAATTGAGTAGCCGAAGGGAAGAAGTAAACTATTTGACATAGTTTTTTTATGAGTTATTCTAAATACAGGCGTCGTTCGCGATTATTCGCGAGAGATGTTTTTTTATTAACCCCTTCCCCAAAAGATTTTGTCTTAAGAAAGAATCTCATCTAGCCCTCCCCCTTAGTAAGGGGGAGGGAGGAAATTAAATGTATTATATTAAAATAATATTTTTTGGGTGGGGGTAAAAAGGTTAATATATGACGATTTTATATAACAAAAATAACTTAAAAATAATCAGGCGTAAATTAAGACATAGTTCTACTCCGGCGGAGAAATATCTATGGAAAATAATCAGAAGTAAAAAGCTAGGCATAAAGTTTCGTCGACAGTTTAGCATTGATAGATTTGTGGTTGATTTTTATTGTCCTAGATTAAAGTTAGCCCTTGAGCTTGATGGTGGGCATCACCGTAAAAAAGAAATTAAAAATTATGATAGGATTAGGCAAAAGTATCTAGAAAATTTAGGAATCAAAATATTCAGAATAGAAAATAAGGAAATATTTGAAAATAGCGATCTAGTAATTAGTAAAATAAAACAAATAATTATTAGTTCTTAGCAGTTTGTTTTGACTGGATTTATGGGTTTTAAAGTGCTAAATTTAAATTACTATGAAGTTTTTCCTTTCATCCTACAAATTAGCAGACAATGCTCCGGAGCTTCAAAAGCTCCTGACTAGTAATCTAAAAGCTGTTTATATTGCCAATGCTTTGGATTATTCAACTGACCCAGCTAGGATTGAGGCTCACAAAAAAACAGATATTCAAGATCTAGAAAAAATAGGCTTAGAAGTTGAGGAACTGGACTTGCAAAAATACTTTGGCAAAGCAGCCCAGCTTCAAGAATATCTCAAAGATTTTGGGGTTATTTATATTAGTGGCGGGAATGTCTTTGATCTGAGACAAGCCATGTATCTGAGTGGCTTGGATAAGTTTATCCAAGAGTCTTTAGCAACTGATTTAGTCTACGCTGGCTACAGTGCTGGGGTCTGTATACTTTCGCCGACTCTTCAGGGCTATGATATCGTGGACAAACCAGACAACAAGCTCTATGGTGACTACGAGACTCTCTATGAGGGTTTGGGGATTATCGTTTGGCAATTCGCCCCGCATTATCAGTCTGATTACCACAAGTCGGGTGATATTGATAAGGTGGTAAAATATTACCAAGAACATAATTTACCTTACAAAGCCCTCCGAGATGGAGAGTTTGTAGTGGAGGATAAATAAAAATTAATATACAAAATATGATAAACTTAAAAAAAATTGAGCGTAATTTTTTAAGTAATCTCAAATCACTTGATGAAATTAATAGTTTTGGAGACGATTTAACAAATTTAACTTTAGAGTTTCTCAGTGATTTAGAAAGTCAAAATAATGAATCGGAAGGTTTTCTACCGTATAAAGAAAAATTATCTAGAACTATTGAACAAATCGAACAGATTAAGTCTAATAATCCAGATATTAAGAAAAAGTATGAAATTATTTTTAACCAATCAGTGGTGTTAATTGTCTCTTCGTTTGAGATTTTTATTTCAGAGTTAATTGTAGAATTAGCAAATAATGTCCCGGAAATATTAAAATGGAAGGATAAAGAAAAAATGTTAATTGATCCCACTGATTATTATTATTCAAATCTTAATTTTGGTCAGATTGTTTTTAAACATTTAAAGTCAAAATTTATCTTTAGTGATATTAAATCTGTTCTTGATTTTTTTGATCAGTATGTGGAAAAAAAATTAAATATTAAAAAAATAAAAGATGATCTTATCTTATTTCAGTCCATTAGAAATATAATCGTTCATAATTTATCAAAAATTGATGAGAATTTTATAAAAAGACTATTAAATACAAAATATAAAAATAAACATGAATGTAATATTAATTCAAAAATAAACTTAAAGAAAACAGATTATGATAAAGCAAAAAAGGCTTATTCAAATTTTGTAAGTGAGATTATGAAAGTCTGTAGAGAAAAAATCTGTGAAAGTTTAGGAGAAGAGTTAATTATTGAATAAGATTATAATCTGAGTTTTATAAATTTTATAAATAAAATAAAGTGTATTGTTTTGAGACCAATTGATTATTAGAATGCAAGGTATAAAAAATTTCAAAAAAATATTAAAAGATATGGAGCCTTTCGTAAAAGACCCTATTTATTTAATGAGAGGCATAAGATTTGACAATTTTGATATGTTAGTTAGAGAAGCTTGGGCTAATTGGTTGCTTTGTGTTGTTTTAAGAAAATTAAAAGGAAAGGATATAACATTTAGGGAAGATGATGGAGATGGATCTATTATTGATAAAAAAACTGGTCAAACACAGAAACTTGAACATGTTTGCGCTATGGATTTTCCAGAGGGAAAGAAACTTCCAGAAGGGGAGGAAAGAATCATGTGGGCAATTAATCATAAGATAAATAGAGGAGCTAAATATGCATTAAATAAGTCATTAGTGGTTTTTGTTGATGGGGCAAGGCTTTGGTGTCCAAATAAAGTTGCAAAAAGAATTGCAAATAAACATTTTTTTAATCAAATTTATTGTGTTGGCTTCCTCTCTGCACATAAGTGGGGATATTCATATTCTGTAACCCAGCTAATAATTGGTGTTAATTCACCAACATGGGAAATCCTAATTAATAATGACTTTACTGGTTGGGAAATAAAAGTAATCCAATAAGAACCCCTTGCCAAAAGGTTAAAAACAGAGTATAGTTATCTCAGATACATAAGGCCTTGGCGGGTCTTTTTAAAATCAATAATTTTAGGCTAAAACTAGCAAAAATATGTTAAATATTACTGAAAACAAGGTAGTTAAATACTTTATTGAGTCAAAAAGAGAGCTCAAAAAAGTTGCTTGGCCCACAAAAAAAGAAACTATCAAAAATACACTTTTAGTAATTGGCGTTTCAGTTGCCATGGCAGTATTTTTAGGTGTTTTTGATTATGGCTTTACTATTATTTTAGAAAACGTTTTATAATAACGAACCAAAAATATTATGCCAAAACAAACAGGGAAACAAGGTCGACGTTGGTATGTACTGCATACTTATTCTGGTTATGAAGAAAACGTCACTTCAAATCTAAGGCAAAGGATTGAGTCAATGGACATGGAAGACAAGATTTTTAATGTCTTGGTTCCAACAGAAAAAAAGATCAAGATCAAGAATGGCAAAAGAAAAGTTGTTGAAGAAAAGATTTTTCCAGGTTATGTGATGGTTGAGATGATTGTAACTGATGATTCTTGGTATGTTGTTAGAAATACGCCAAGTGTCACAGGTTTTATTGGATCAGGCACAACCCCAACTCCAATTTCAGATCAAGAGGTTAAAGAATTACAAAAGAGAATGGGTGTTGATGAGCCAACCTTTAAGATTGATGTTCAAAAAGGTGACACTGTTGCTATTATTGATGGTCCATTCAAAGAAATGGAAGGTAAGGTAGAGCAAGTTGATGAATCTAGGGGTAAGGTTAAAGTCATGATTAATGTTTTTGGTCGAGAGACACCTGTCGAATTAGATTCATTGCAAATCAAGAAAACGTAAAATTAAAAAAAATTATTATATTATAAATTATGCCTAAACAAGTCAAAACAAAGTTAAAGCTGCAAATTCCTGGAGGGGCCGCTAATCCAGCACCACCGGTCGGTCCGGCTTTGGGGCAACACGGAATTAATATCCAAGAATTTTGTGCTCAATTTAATTCCAAGACAGAGGATCAAAGAGGAAATACCGTACCAGTTGAGATTACGATTTATGAAGATCGAACCTTTGATTTTATTTTAAAGACTCCGCCTGCTTCAGAATTATTAAAAAAAGCCGCAAAAGTTAAAAAAGGTGCTGGTAATCCTTTGACCCAAACTGTTGGCAAGGTTACTAGACAACAAGTCAAAGAAATTGCTGAAATAAAAATGCCTGATTTAAATGCACATGATATTGAAGCTGCTATGAAAATTATCGAGGGCACAGCCAGACAAATGGGAATTAAAGTTGAATAATATATAAAATTATGCAAAGAAGTAAAAGATACAAAGCTCAAGCAGCCAAGCTGACCTCAGAAGCAGTCAGTGTTGACGAAGCTATCAAATTTATTCAGGGTGAAAGCCAAACAAAGTTTGACCAAAGTGTTGAGCTTCATTTGAGTTTGGGTGTTGATCCAAAAAAAGCTGAACAATTGATTCGTGGAAGTGTAGTCTTACCAGCAGGAACTGGTAAGGTTTTGAAAATTATGGCTTTTGTTTCTCCTGAACAAGAAAAAGCAGCTAAGACAGCAGGCGCTGATTTGATTGGTGATGCTGAAACTATTCAAAAGATTAAAGAAACTGGTAAAATAGATTTTGACATTGCTGTAGCAACCCCAGTAGTGATGAGAAATTTAGCACCGATTGCTAAAACTTTGGGTCAAAAAGGTTTGATGCCTAATCCAAAAACAGAGACTGTTTCCCCAAATATTGAAAAAATGATTGGAGAATTAAAAAAGGGCAAGGCTAATTTTAGAAATGATGAAGGTGGTAATATTCACCAGCTTGTTGGTAAGGTTAGTTTTTCAGTTGAAGATCTCACAAAAAATATCGAGACCTTTATTGAGCACGTCAAAAAATTAAAACCTGAGACTATCAAAGGAGTATATATTAAGTCAATTACTTTGACTTCCTCGATGGGTCCTGGGATCAAAGTTAAAGTTTAGATTTTTACAGTTTTATATAAAAACCAGCTGGTAGTAAAACAGCTGGTTTTTTGATATTATTAATCTATGAAAAATAAACTAATTTGTATTTGTGGAATGTGCGGTGCAGGCAAGTCTGTCGTGGCTGATGAATTTGTTAAAGCTGGTTTTGAGTTTATTAGATTTGGTCAAATTACCCTTGATATTTGCCAAGAGCGGGGAGTTTCAGGCGAAACAGCTGAAAAAGAGATTAGAGAAGCGTTGCGAGTAGAGCATGGCCCAGCTGTTTTTGCCAAGTTAAATATTTCCAAATTTGACGAATTGTTAAAAAAATCTCACGTAATTGGGGATGGGCTGTACTCTTGGTCAGAGTATAAAGTCCTTAAAGAAAGATATGGTGATAATATGCAAGTTGTGGCTGTTTGGGCTCCGCCTGCTTTGCGCTATGAGCGTATTTCTCAGCGGCATAGTGATAAAAATGATACCAGCCTTCGTAATAGAAATTTTTCAATGTCAGAAGCTAAGGCTCGAGACTATGCTGAAATAGAAAATATTGAAAAAGGTGGTCCGATCGTTATGGCTGATTTTACTTTAAAAAATGACACCTCTTTACAAAATCTTAAAGATCAAATCAAGCAACTCTTGACTAGAATTTAAATTATTGCTAAACATAATTAATGTCTGGGTAAATAAATAACGCTCTTTAAAAAAAGGGGGATAGAGGATGCTTGAACCAATTGGGATTTTTCTGTGTGGCTTTGATTTTCTTGTTTTCATGTTGATAACAGTATTTTTTTCGGCAATCGCGTATGTAGTCCTGCGGATTACTTGTTTGAATGAATACTATAATGAAAACAGAAACTTGATTTGTGTTTTTAAAGTTTCTCGTAAACGGGAATTTGCCATTGCCAGGAAAAATGGCACGATTACCTTGGCTATCTTTATTGCTATCTTTATTGGCCTTCTTCTGGCAATTTTTCCTTATGCCCTGGGATATGCTAACCCTGTCTATAATCAGGGTTGGGCTAAAATTGCGGAAAATGGTTCGCTTGTCATGCCAGCTGACCCTTCTTGTGAAGCGATCGAAATTAAGACATATTTTTTGAGTAAACAAGTGTGCTTTGCTTGGGAGGATTGTTTTACTATGTGGGGTGAGATTATCCCGCCTAATCAAGTTGTTTTTGACAAATAAAAAAATACCGTCCTTTTGGGGCGGTTTTATATTTAAGCATTAATTTTAATTAATTGGCTAAAATTAGCTAATTTTACTTTTGGCAGGGGTGAAATAAATATGATATAATTACTACATAAAACTAGTAATTTTTATATTATGGAAAAAAAGCCCATGTCTGGTCGTAATCAGCGTCTTGGTTGGGATGAGACTTTTATGAATTTAGCTTTATTGGTGGCCCAAAGGACAGCGTGTCGGCATCATACTGTTGGTTCAGTTTATGTAGACAAAAATAATAAAATTATTTCTTTAGGATACAATGGTCCAGTTTCTGGAGATGTTCATTGTATTGAGGTTGGTTGTGCAAAAATTGACGGAGATCCTGAGACAGGAGAGCTTAAAAAATGTCGCGGCATGCACTCAGAAATAAATGGGATAATCAATTGTCAAGACACCACTCGACTTAGGGGTGCTACTCTTTATGTTTCATTACTTCCTTGTTATGATTGTATGAAAGCTGTAACTAATGCTGGGATAAAAGAAATAGTTTATTTTGAAATTTATGAACGTATTAAGGCTGGTGGTAAGGGCACAGAAAAAGAAAATGAAGTTTGGGATTTAGGTAAAAAGGCTGGAGTCAAGATTCGGCAATACCAAGGAAAAATTTATCTCAAACAAGAAGAATTTGAAAAATTTAAAAATTAATTTATAAAATAAAAATGATTTTAGGTATCAAAGAACTTCATAAATTAGTAAAAGAAAAGGGATTGGTTGAAAATCTTTGTGATCGTGAACTCAATAATCCTGAGGGCGCTGGTTTTGATTTGCGCTTAGGTGAGGTTTACGAGCTTGAAGGTGAGGGGTTTTTAGGTGTTGAGGGTAGAAATACTCCCGAAGCAAAATTACTTGATAAGTATGATGAGAATAAGCCTGAAGAAGAAAATAGTTTTGTATTTGAGCCAGGTAAATATTATTTAATCAAAACTTTAGAAAAAGTTAATTTACCCGTTGATTTGTCCGGAGTGATCTATCCCCGAACAACATTATTTCGTTCAGGTTTGGGATTATTTAATGGTGTTGTTCAACCAGGCTATTCTGGTGAATTAACATTTGGTATTTGTAATTTAAGTCAAAGTCCAATCAAGGTTTCATTTGGTGCTCGAGTTGTGCATATTACTTTTCAGACTGTTTTAGGTGAAGGTAATCAATACCGTGGTCAATGGCAAGGTGGTCGAGTGGCTACTGAAGGTGTTGAGATTCAAGTCTAATTTTATTAAACATTAACTTAAAATATTATGTCAGACAAAAAACATCCCGAGTATCAATATTTAGATTTAATGCAGGATATTCTTGAAAATGGTGTTAAGCAAGAAGACATGGGTACTAATGCTGTGACTTATAGTGTTTTTGGTCGTCAGCTTAGATTTGATCTTAGCGAAGGTTTTCCACTCCTAACCACTAAGAAGACTTGGTGGCACGGGATACTTTACGAATTAGCTTGGTTTATAGCTGGTAACAATAATATTCGTTATTTATTGGATAATGGGGTTCATATTTGGGATGATTATCCGTATAAGGTTTATCGTGAAAAAATGGAAAAAGGGGATGAGCCTGAAATAAGTAAAGAAGATTTTATTGAAAAAATAGCGACTGATGATGAATATGCTAAAAAATGGGGGACTCTTAAATACGTCTATGGTGAACAATGGCGCGCTTGGCCAACTAAAGAAGATGAGACCATTGATCAATTACAATGGGTAATTGATGAATTGAGGAAAGACCCGGATGCTCATAACACTTTAGTTAATGCTTGGAATCCTGAATATCTTTATGAAATGGCTAAGCCTGAAAAAGCATGTCGTTTTCCAATTTGTCACAATATGTTTCAGCTAAATATTAAAGACGGAAAGCTTTCTTTACAGCTTTATCAACGTTCTGCAGATATATTTTTAGGAGTACCATTTAATATTGCTAGCTATGCTTTATTAACTACAATTTTAGCCAAAGTTTTAAAAGTTGAGCCAGGTGAATTTGTCCATACTTTTGGAGATGTTCATGTTTATGGCAATCATCTAGAGCAAGTAAAAATTCAACTTGAGAGAAAGCCCTATCCGTTTTCAAAAGTTACTTTGGAAGGTGAGTTAAATGAGATTGATGATTTTAAGCCTGAGATGGTAAAATTAGAAAATTACCAATCTCACCCCATGATCAAAGGCGAGCTTTCCCCAACTGGTGGCCTAAAGACTAAAACTTGGGAAAAATATACAAAAGGTGAAAAGAAAAATTAGTTTATGAAAAAACCATTAATTTCCATGATCGTCGTGACTAACAAAGATCGAGCTTTGGGTTATCAAAATAAATTACTCTGGGATTTGCCAGGAGATTTACAACATTTTAAAAAAATTACCTCTGGGCATGTGGTAGTGATGGGTGAAAAAACTTTTAATTCGCTAGGTCGAGCTTTGCCCAAGAGGATAAATATTGTGATTACTAACAGTCCTGATTTTAATGATCCTGGGGTTGTAATTGCCCATTCAATTGAAGAGGCAGTTGAAAAAGCTAATAGTCTCGAAAAAAATGGTGAGTGGTTTGTGATTGGTGGTGGCTCTATTTATGCGCAAATGTTAAAATATGTTGATAAATTATATTTAACCTTAATTGACGACCATCCTCAAGATGTAGATACTTTTTTTCCCGAATATGAGCAGATGTTTACTAGAGAAATAAGTCGAGAAGTAGCTTCAGAAAGTGGTTATAAATATGATTTTGTTGAATTAGTAAAAAATTAATATGCCAAACAAAGATTTAAAATTAGAGACAATTATTGGTTTAGAAATTCATTTTCAGTTGAAGACCAAATCTAAGATGTTTTGTAGTTGTGATAATACTGATGCTGAAAAGCCCAATACGCATATTTGTGAAGTGTGTTCAGGTAATCCGGGAGTTTTACCACAAGTCAATAAACAAGCAATTACTGAGGGGATTAAATTGGCTTTAGCTATAAATTGTGAGATTCAGGGGTTTACAAAGTTTGATCGTAAGAATTATTTTTATCCAGATTTGCCAAAAGGTTATCAGATTTCGCAATTTGATCAGCCTTTGGCTAAACGTGGCTTTTTAATAGTTGATGACCCAGAAACAGGTAAAAATTTAAACAGGATCAGGATTGAAAGATTACATTTAGAGGAAGATGCTGGTAAGACTATTCATACTAAAAAAGGTGAGAGTTTGGTAGATTTTAATCGTTGCGGCACCCCCTTAGCAGAGATTGTGACTGAAGCGGATTTTAGATCAGCTTTAGAAGCTAAGTTGTTTTTGCAAGACTTACAATCCATGGCTAGGTATCTGGGTGTGTCTGATGCTGATATGGAAAAAGGTAATATGCGTTGTGATGCAAACATCTCTTTAAGACCGTTAGGAGAAATAAAGCTTTATCCAAAAACAGAAGTAAAAAATCTTAATTCTTTTAAAGCAGTTGAGCGAGCTTTGTTGTTTGAAGAAAAAAAACAAACTGAATTATGGCAGGAAGGTAAGGTTCCAAATGTCCAGGCAACTTATGGCTGGGATGAAGCTAAGCAGCAAACAGTTTTACAACGAGTTAAAGAGGATTCAGCAGATTATCGATATTTTCCTGAGCCAGATATTCCTCCTTTAACAATTTCTGAGGATATGATTAATGAGATAAAACATTCTTTACCCGAATTACCTGACATGAAAAGAAAGCGTTTTCAGCGTGAATTTGGCCTGACTCTTAGAGAGAGTAAGATTTTAACTCAAGATAAAGTTATTGCTGATTTTTTTGAAGCCACTGTTTCTGAAACTGTGCAATGGCTGGAGACTTTACCTGATGTGGCTGGTTCAAGTGAGGAAATCTGGGAAAAGAATCAGAAAAAAATTATGAAGATGGTTAACAACTGGGTGACTACAGAGTTGTTTAAGTTAATGAATCAGTCAGGGATTGCTCCAGCTGAGATAAAAATTACTCCTGAAAATATGGCGGAATTTATTGCCCTAGTTTACGCCAATAGAGTTAATTCTTCGGCTGCTCAAGAAATAATCAAGATCATGTTTGAAACAGGGGATGATCCGTCAAATATTTTGGAAGAAAATGATTTGGGTCAGATGTCAGATGGAGGTGAACTTGATAAAATTATTAAACTAGTTATAAAAAATAATCCTTCTCAAGTCGAAGAATATAAAGCCGGGAAAGAACCCATTATTATGTATCTAGTTGGTCAGGTAATGAAAGAATCAAAAGGCAAGGCTGACCCAATTTTGGCCAAAGAATTACTTAAGAAAAGTCTTGGCTAGTTTTTTAGCTTCGTGATATTTATTTATCCATTGAATGTGAGTGTCACGTTTGAACCAAGTCATTTGGCGTTTGGCAAATTTTTTAATATCATTAGCTAAGCCAGTTTTTAATTCTAGAAGAGTTATTTGTTTTTGAGAATATAGAGCCATCCATTTATATTCAAGACCAAATTCTTGAAGTTTTTTCCAGCTAACACCTTTTTTACGAAGCAAGGCTATCTCTTTGAGCATGCCTTTTTCAAATCTAGAATTCATCCTGGTTTCTATTTTTTGATGTAATATTTTTTTATCAAGTTTAATCCCAATTTTTAAAGTATTATATGGCTGGATGTTTTTTTGTTGATTTAAAGCTTGACCTGAAAGTAAAATATTTTCCAAAGTACGTTGCACGCGACGAGGATTTTTTTGATCTATTGTTTTATAGGTATCTGGGTCTTTAGTCTTAAGTATTTTGAGTTGAGAACTAAGAGACTTTTTATTTAGTTTATTTCTTATGATTTTTAATTTCTTAGGATCTTGATTGATGAGATCATAGCCTTCACAAAGCGCCGAAATATACAGACCAGTTCCACCGCATATTATCGGCAATTTCCCTCGAGATTCTATGTCCTGGATAGTTTTTTGGGCTATTTTAAGCCATTTTGCGAGGTTATAACTGGTTTTTGGGCCTACTACATCAATTAGGTGATAGGGGATAGTTTTATGGCCAATTTTATAATCTGGTAAATCTTTGCCAGTGCCTAAATTCATGTATTTATAGATTTGACGTGAATCAGCAGATATTATTTCTCCATTATAATCTCGAGCCAGTTTAACAGCTAACTTAGTTTTTCCTGAGGCTGTCGGCCCTAGGATGACTATTATTTTGGTTTTTTTGATTGACATTTTTAGATTTTTTTCTGATCTTAAGCAGCTTCTTCCCATGATCAGTGGTTTTTTTTGTAATTTTTAAGCACGTCGTGGCAATTTTGTCCGGCGTGTTATTTTATTTCTCCAGAAATTTTCCAAGTTTCAATTTGAGTAATAAATACTTGTTGAAAAGAACCTACAGTTAATTTTTTAGTTGTTTTAATTTTAACATTTTTTGAGTGCTCTGTAATTCCAAAATAATTTTGTTCATCTTTCTTAATTATTAAGACTTTGATAGATTGATTTAGATATTTTTTGTTAAAATTTAAGGCAGTTTTTGATAATATTTTGTTCAATTCATTTTCTCTAGTTGCTTTTTCTGTATGAGAGATATTATCAGTAAGCAGGCTAGCTGCTGTCTCAGGGCGAGGGGAGTATTGAGCTAAATAAGCCATAGCAAATTTTGCAGTTTTAAATACTTTTTTTGATTCATTAAAATCTGCTCGAGTTTCACCTGGAAATCCTACGATACAATCAGTTGAGATGGCTACGTTGGGAATAAATTGATAGATATCAGCTATTAATTTAAGATATTTAATTTGAGTATAAGGCCTATTCATGGCTTTTAAGATTTTATTTGAGCCTGCTTGAAGCGGTAAGTGTACAAGCTTACAAATTTTGTTATTTTTAGTAATTACTTTTATTAGTTTGAGAGTGGTGTCTTTGGGGTGAGGTGAAATAAATTTTATCCAAAAATCACCTGGAAGTTGGGCAATGGTTTCAAGTAACTTTGGAAAATCATCAGCATAACTATTGACGTTTTGGCCAACTAACATGATTTCTTTATAGCCTTGCTGGATCGCATTTTGAGATTCTTTAATTATTTCTTGAAAAGGACGTGATTTTTCTCGACCTCTGACATAGGGAACAGCACAATAAGAGCAAAAATTATTACAACCAGTCATGATAGGAATTAGAGCTTGGTATTTGTTATTCCTGGCAGGTAAGATTTTAAAGTAGTCTCGATTATAATTAGTCTTTTTTTTACCTAATATTTTGGGGAGAGTATTTAGGTCTTTAATGTCAAAAATATAATCAAATTTTTTAGCCAGTTTAAGCTTGTCCGTTGGTAAAACACAACCTGTTAAAATTGTTGTTATTTTTTTGGTTTTTTTCAATTTTTGCCAGTTGTGAATTTTGCCATATGTCCGATCAATTGCTGATTTTCTAACTGAGCAAGCCACAGAAATTAAAACTTGAGCTTGTTTTTCGGATTTTGTCTCAGTGTATCTCAAATCAGCTAAAACTTGGCGAATACGTTCAGCGTCAGATATATTCATCGCACATCCCAGGACCTGTAAATAATACTTAGGCATTTTACTTAAGAGTTTTATTTTTGATTTCTGAATCAATTTGTTCGATGAATTTTTTCTTAGTCATTTTAATTACATCGTTATTACCACGTTCGTTGATCGAGAGCTGGGTGCCTTTGGCCTCTTTATCCCCATAGACTAGAATATAAGGTATTTTTTGTTGTTTGGCATGCCTAATTTTTTTACCAACGGTTTCATCTTCAGAGTTAATTTCAACTCGAATTTTATTTTCAATCAATTCAGTTGCAAATTTTTTAGCTTCTTTAATATGTTTTTCACTTACAGGTAAAATAGCAATTTGGACAGGGGAGAGCCAGAGCGGAAAGTTGCCAGCAAAATGCTCTAAGAGTAGGGCTAGTAGTCTCTCATAAGATCCTAAAACTGCTCTGTGTAGCATAACTGGATTTTTTTCTACCCCATCTTTATCTGTATAAAGTAGATTAAATCTTTGTGGGGTGGCAAAATCAAGTTGGACAGTTGGGATTTGTATTTCACGGCCAGAATAGTCAGTAAACATAAAGTCTATCTTGGGGCCATAAAGTGCAGCCTCACCTTCACAACGCTTGGCATTTAATTTTAATTCGTTTGCTACTTTAGCTAGAATTTTTTCAGCTTTATCCCAGTCTTTATCTTCACCAATGTATTTTTCTGGATGATTTTTGTCTCTAACTGAAAGAGATACCCAAGCTTTGTCTAAAAGTTTAAATGGTTTATAAAAATCTTTAATAGATGAAATTAAGTCAATAATTTCTTTTTTCATTTGTTCGGGGGTGCAAAAAACATGTCCGTCTTCAACTGTGACAGCAATCACTCGGTTTAGACCACCGATTTCTCCTGGCTTTTCAGCTCGATATTGTTTTTCAGATTCCATGTATCGAATTGGCAAATCTTTATACGATCTTGGTCTAGAAGCATAAATTTGGGTTTGGTGCGGGCATTGGACAGGCTTCATGACGTATTCTTGTTTATGTTTAGAATTAACATGAAAAAGTTCATCAGCAAATTTAGCCGCATGACCAGATGTCTCATAAAGACCAATTTTTGCTAAGTGAGGTGTCATAACTTTTTCAAAACCATATTTACGACAAATTGATTCAATAAAGTTTTTTAGTTCATCAATTATAATTACCCCCTTAGGTGTATAGAGTGGTAAACCTGGGCCAACTTTTTCACTAAAAACAAATAAATCTAGCTCTTTACCTAGTTTCCGGTGGTCTCTAAGTTCGGCTTGTTTTTGCATTTCTAAATAATTAGCTAATTCTTCCTTGTTCTCAAAAGCCAATCCATAGATCCTAGTCATCATGATATTTTTTTCATCACCTTTCCAATATGCTCCAGCAATTCGCTCAAGTTTCCAAGCAAACTGTTTTAGCTGGTTAGTTTTTTCTACATGAGGTCCTTTACAAAGATCATTATATTCACCACAAGTATGAACAGTTACTTTGTCACCTGGTAATTCATTGATCATCTCAGATTTATATTTGTCATAAGCAAATATTTTGAGTGCTTCTTTTTTTGAAACTTGTTTTTTGACAAATTCGAGATTTTCTTTAATTATTTTTTGCATTTCTTTTTTAAGCTGAGGTAGCTCTTCTTCACCTTTAAAGTTTTTTGGCAAAATAAAATCTTGGTAAAATCCGTTTTTTATAGCAGGTCCGACACCTTGATTTACATTTTTATATAGTCGATGCATGGCTTGAGCCATAACATGCGCTAAACTATGTCTAGCGACTTCAATGTTTATTTCTTTCATATGGTTAAATTGGTTTATATATTAATTATTTTTTGTATATTAAAAGCCCAAGGGGCTGTAGTACCTTTAGTTATTAAAATATATTTAATTTTATTGATTACAATATTCATATAAATAAAAAATCCCAAAAGTTATTAACTCTGGGACCCTATCAAGGGCGGTTCCACCCGGATTGCTCGTCCAAATTTAGACGGCCACTTTCGAATTGTCTGTTGGCTTAGGCTAGAATTAGCACCAGTTTTTAGGCTGATAGCGGTTTGGTAAATCACTCAATCGCCAAGTATTTTAATTATAAACTTAATATTTTATTAGTCAACAGGGGAGAGTAATTCAATATCAATGTGATCTTCGAGTTGTGGGGATCTGACCACCCAAAAAGGATTAAATTCAACTTCAACATCTTTTATCAAATTATCAAATTGAGCAAAATAAACTTTGATTTCATGTTTATCCTTGTTGGTAAGCTTGCTGCGGTCAAAAATAGGAGAAGAAATTTTAATGCTAGTTGAGCCAATGGCCTTAATCTTTAAGACAGCGGAATTATCTTCAGGGTTTAGGTTTTCAATCTCATACTCTAAGATCAAATCATCGCGGTCACTAATTGTCTCATTGGTTGGTAGAGATTCTTCAAGCTTGTTTAAAGAATAATTTTGCAAATTAGTAATCTCTGCTAACGGAGCAATAAAATGTAAAGAGTAGTTTAAGGTATAGTTTTCAATCTCATCGCCGATTTTGGCTGTTGATGAGGATGAAATAACTATATGGTCTAAAGCATCTAATAATAGGGCATATTCACTATTTGCATATTGAGATAATAATTCAGCTTGCGCTTCTTTTTCCATGCTGGTGATCAATTCAGCTTCTGCTTGAGTATAATTTTCAGCAGTTAGAGTAGTCGCAGTTTTTAAGCCACCAGTCATGGCTTCGTTTGATTCAGCGTAAATTTTATCCTGAAGTCCTGGCCACAGAGCCACAATTGTAAAATTAGTTGGTAAAAGATTGCCAGTTGCACCAGCTTCATCAGCTTGCACATTAACTTCAGCTTGGCCGCCAGCTGGAACAGTGATTGTTTTTGTTGTCCTAAATAAAACTCCACTTTCAGAAAGAAGACGCGTTTGTTCAACTAGAGGTTGGGATTGAGAATAGTTGTTATAAATAATTACTGTGCCTGTTGCTTTGGCAGGAACTTCCGTCTGGTCAGTTAGGTAGTTAAAAGTTTGGGAGCTTTCTAGGTCTAGACTAATAATTTCACCATAAATTGTATCTAAGGTATATTCAGTCTCCGTGTTATCCGGAATAATCGAAACTCTAAAAATACTAGCTAAGTCTTTACTCAGGGGTGTGATTGAAACAATAGTTTTAGAAAATGAGAAATAAACAATTAAGCCTACAATAATAAGGGTCAAAACAATAAAGACAATGACCACATATTGATAATATTTTTCAATTCTAGAGCGACCTAATTTAGTAGGTTTGCTTTTCATATGCGTTGATTATACAAAATATTAAACATTATGTCTAATGCTAATACTTTTTTCACCAGTTATTTTTTCAATATCTTCAATAATAGATCTAGTTAGAGTAATTTGGGTGGTGGTGCTAATTAGACGGTCTTTTATTTTTAAAAAAACTTTATTCATTCCCGAGTTAGCTTCTAGTAGAGATTTTAATGAATCTAGCTTATTTTTAGTAAAATTACTCGGGAGTTGAATAACAATATTTTTGCCATGTTCTTGGGAAGCAGAATTATTGGTTGTAATCTTTTTTAGACTCTCTTCATTAAGAGGCTCAACTGTGTCAACTAAAATTTTTATTTCATTGTCTTTGTCTGAAAGTTTACCAGAAATTACTAAAAGTTTGTCTTCTTCCCAAAGGTTTTGAGTTTGTTCATAAAGCTTGGGAAAGACTATTGCTTCAATTTCTTTAGAAAGATCTTCTATTCCCGCAAAGATCATCGGTTGATTTTTTTTGGTATAAATTTTTTTTATTCTGGAAACAATGCAAGCTGCTTTGATTTGAGTATGGACCGAGGGGTCTAATGATGAAAAAGGTGTAATATTTTTGAGCTGTTCACGATATTCCGTCAAGGGATGATCGGAGATATAAAGGCCCAAGAGCTCTTTTTCCCAAGATAATTTTTGGCGTGGGTCAGCTGGGTCAGTCGGGGAAAGTTGAAGTTTGGAAATGTTGACAGTTGGTGAAATTCCAAAAAGACTGTTTTGGCCTGATTCAGTTTCTTTAAAGATATTTTTTGAAAATTTTAGAAGTAATTCTAGATTATGTAAAAGTAAGGCTCGATCAAAACCAAGGGAATCCATAGCTCCACATTTTATCATTGACTCCATTGATTTTTTATTAAGGTGTTTGGTTTGAACTCTTCGTAAAAAGTCTTCAAGGTTTGTAAATTTTCCATTTTCTTTACGTTCGTCAATTATTTCTCGACAGATTTCTGAGCCTACATTTTTAATGGCTTCCAGTCCAAAACGGATTCTTGGTTTATTATTAGCTAAGCTTTCAGCAACAACAGTAAATTTAGAAAAACTTTCGTTTATATCAGGTGGTAAAATTTCTATACCTAGTCTTTTGGCCTCCTCAACTTCAACTGAGATTCTGTCTTGATTACCATAATCTGAAGTCATTAAACTAGCCATAAATTGAGCTGGATAATTTGCTTTGAGAAAAGCTGTTTGATAGGCAATCATAGCATAGCAAGCGGCGTGACTTCGATTAAAGCCATATTCAGCAAATTTTTCCATATCTGCAAAAGTGCCTTCAGCTAATTCTTTGCTGAGTTTATTTTGCAAGCAACCTTTTATAAAATCTTCTTTCATCTTAGCCATTAGATCGGCAATCTTTTTACCCATGGCTTTTCTGAGAGTGTCAGCTTGGCCACCACTAAAACCAGCCATGTCTTTTGAGAGTTGCATGACTTGTTCTTGATAAACAATTACTCCGTAGGTATTTTTAAGAGCATTTTTCATTAGCTCATGTTTGTAGGTGATTTGAGTACGACCATGTTTACGGCTAATAAATTCATCAACCATGCCTGAGTTTAGCGGTCCAGGACGATAAAGCGCTACCATGGCGATTATATCTTCCAAGGAGCTTGGTTTGAGTTCTTTGAGATAGCGTCGCATACCTGAAGATTCAAGTTGAAAAACTCCTATAGTTTGGCCATTTTTTAGCAGGTTCATGGCTTGAATATCTTCGAGGTCAATCTCATCTATGTCTATTTTATCGCCGACGGTTTTCTCAATGATATATAGGGCGTGTTCAATGATGGTTAGATTTTTTAAGCCTAATAAATCAATTTTTAATAGACCTAAATCTTCTATTGGGTGTAATGAATATTGAGCAACAATTGTATGATCATCAGCTGAGGCATATTGGACTGGCATGTATTTAGAAAGAGGTTCTTTTGTAATAACTAACCCACAAGCATGGACTGAGGTGTGACGAGCTGCGCCCTCAATTTTTTTTGCTAGTTCAATCATTTTTTTAGCTTGAGGATCAGAATTATAAAGAGCTTTAAATTCAGTTACTGAATCTAAAGCTTGTTGTAAAGAAGTAAACATAGGGACTGATTTGGCAACTTTATCACAAAAGTTATAGGGTAGGTCCATTACTCGCCCTACATCCCGGATAGCAGCTCGCGCAGCCATTGTCCCAAAAGTAATGATTTGAGCGACATGTTTTTTTCCATATTTTTTTTCAATATAGTGAATAACATCATCGCGACGAGTATCAGCAAAATCAATATCAATATCTGGCATCGAGATTCTATCAGGATTAAGAAATCTTTCAAAAAGTAAATCGTATTTAATAGGATCGACGTTGGTAATTCGTAGTAAATAAGTTACCATCGAGCCTGCGGCCGAGCCCCTACCTGGCCCCACAACTACTCCATTTTTTTTAGCCCAATTAACAAAATCTTGAACAATTAAAAAGTAAGAAGCATAGCCTGATTGTTTGATAATTTTTAGTTCGTATTTTAGCCGGTCGATTAATCCTTTGTCCTTGTTATTTAGATGAGCAGTGTCTGCTAAATTTTTTATTTCAATGTCATAACGTTTTTTAAGATTCTGAACGCATTTTTCTTCTAATACTTCGGTGTCTGTTTTGCCAACTGGTAATTCATAATAAGGTAATTGTATTTCATTAAGTTTAATTTCTAAATTACATTTTTCTACTATTTCTAAAGTGTTTTGTAAAACTTCGGGATTATTAGGAAAAGCTAGTCTTAATTCTTCAGCAGGTAAAAAAGACCAGTCATCTCCCATCATTGTTATTCGACTTTTATCATCAAGAGTTTTTTTCATCTGAATACATAGCAAGGCATCTTGTGCTTCAGCATCAGTTTTTTCAACATAATGAACATCGTTCGTTACTACCACTTTTATTTTTAATTCTTTAGCAATTTTAAAAATCTCTTGGTTAACTATTTTTTGCTCAGGAATATTGGGGTTGTGTTGAACTTCAAGATAAAAATCATCTTTAAATAAATCTTTGTATTTTTGAGCTGTTTTTTTACCGCCAGCAAAACCTTTGTTTAAAATACTTCTGCTAACTTCACCGGCTAAGCATGCCGAGAGGGCGATTAAGCCTTTGGCGTGATTTTGTAGATATTCAAAATCAATTCTTGGTTTGTAATAAAAACCATCTATATGCGCTTTGGTAGTAATTTTAATTAAGTTTTCGTAACCTGTTTGGTTTTTGGCTAATAAAACTAGGTGGTAAGGTCGTAAATCCTCCTTGGTATTTTTATTGTGAAGTCCATTACGAGCTAAATAAGCTTCAATACCTATGATGGGCTTAATTCCAGCAGCCTTGGCTTTTTGGTAAAATTCAATAACACCATACATAACTCCATGGTCAGTCAAGGCTAAGGCTGGCATCTGTTGCTCAACAGCTTTGTTAATTAAAGTATCAATCTTAGGCAAACCGTCTAAAAGGCTATAATGACTATGAATATGCAGATGGACAAAATTTGTTTTCATATATTTTTGGTTTGGCTGATACAAAAAACGAGCTAAGCTAAAACTCGTTTTTTGTTTGTATAGAACTGATTATTTTTTTCGAGATTTTTTACTGTCTTTCATGCCTTTGATAAAGGACATGATTTGACCAACTTCTTTGGCAACAAAAGCTAGTGATGAAGCTGAGGCGACGACTCGTTCTTTGAGATCATCCAGGGTTTCTGCTAACTCTTCTATCTTAGCTCGAAATTCAGTGACCATTTCATTGGTTTGTTTAAAAATGCTTCCCAAGTAAAACATTATCCAGGTTAAAAATCCTGATAAGAGAAGGATACAAATAGCTAAAACCAGGTATAAAATTTCTTGCATTGAATCTAACATAATTTTATTTTTATTTTTTAATAACTATCTTTAGTATATAATTTTTTTAGCTATTTAGCAATTTGGCTAGATATGCTAAAATAAAGACAATATGAGCAAAGATGTTAGTGGTCAACAAATAAAAAGAGGATTGTGGTGGTTGGATAATCGTAAAAAAACAAAAACCATTCTTACTATCTTTTTTGTTTTAGCTTGTCTAGCCATAATTGTTTTATTTGTTTACGAAAGTGTTTTGTATTTAAATGAAAGGTTAAATCAAGCTGATTACGCAGCAGAAATCGCTTTAGAGCGGATTGATTATTATACTATTTTAGGGGAGAGAGACCCTTTGGCTATTTTAATAAATGAACCTCAGGCTATTTTGGATAGCCAAGGTGTTTATGATTTATATGCTAAGGTCGAAAATCTAAATCCAAATTGGTATGCCACAAGCTGTGAATATGTTTTTTCTTTTAATGAGACAAGATTGGGTATTGAAGAAGCTTATTTTTTACCAGGAGAAACAAAATATTTAGTAGTTAAGGGCTATAAAACTGAAGTTGAAGGGATTATTAGTCAGCCTGATGTTTCTTTGGTTATTAATAATTGTAATTGGCAATTAAAAAGTGCTTCAGCTTTACCAGCTATGAATTTTGAAATTGTTGATCAAGCTATTCGTCAATCTACTTCTTTGGATACTAGCTCGCTTATTACTAATCAAAACACAGAGACTGATATTTACGGTTTTCCAGTTGAGGACAATACAAGCTTACAAGGAGGAGCTTTAACTCAGGCATATTTTGAAATTATTAATAAAAGTACTTATGGTTTTTGGGAGGTTCAGGCAATAGCTGTTTTAGAAACAGGGGATGACGACATAGTTGCTTTGTATAAAATAAATTTGGGTAAATTTGAATCTTTTGAGACAAAAAAAATCACAGTTAATTGGCCAAAATATTTTTCTCGAGGAGTGACAGCTAAAGTCTATCTAACTACAAATGGTTTAGATGAAAATAATTTGATTAGTTTAGGAGATATCAACTAGTTTTTGTGGTTTATGAAATTATTCAAATCTTCTGTATTAAAAAATTTTGATTGGCTTCTCTGGGTAGTTGTTTTTTTATTGATTGTTATCGGCTTAGCAACAATATACAGCATTGGTCAGAGCGGTGATCAGCCGTCTTTAAATAATTTTTGGCGGCAATTAACCTCAATTGTTATTGGTTTGATTGCTTTGTTTGCAATCGCAATAATTTCATTCCGAGTTTGGAAAAATTATTCCTTAGTATTTTATATTTTAGGTCTAGTCCTATTAGTAGTTGTTTTATTTTTTGGGACGGAAATTGGTGGCACTAAAGGTTGGTTTTCAATTTTTGGTTTTACTTTACAACCAGTGGAATTTGCTAAAGTGTTTTTAATAATTTTTTTAGCTTATTATTTTTCTAGAAATCAAAAAGATATTTTTTCTTTTAAGAAGATTTTAATTTCTGGAGCTTTAACTGGAGTTTATATTATTTTAACTCTTCTTCAGCCAGATCTTGGTTCAGCTTTAATCATGGGTTTGTCTTGGTTGGGAATTTTGTTGTTCATTAAGACAAAAAAAAGCCATTTATTAATTATTATTTTGGCTTTAATATTTGTTGTAATTTTTAGTTGGTTTTTTGTACTTCAAGATTATCAAAAAACAAGAATAAATACATTTTTTAATCCACAAGCTGACCCATTAGGTTCAGGCTATAATGTGACTCAATCAATTATTGCAGTTGGATCTGGCAATCTGTTTGGTAGGGGGTTAGGTTTGGGGCCACAAAGTCAACTGAATTTTTTACCAACCCAAGAAACTGATTTTATATTTAGTGTGATTTCAGAAGAATTAGGTTTTGTAGGTTCAGCTTTAATTATAGTTTTATTCATTTTGTTTTTTTGGCGGTTATTTCACGATTTAAGAAGATGTAAACAAGAAGCTTTTGGCGGGATTTTTATAGTAGGAACAATTATTATCCTTTTTGTCCAGTTTTTGATTAACGTGGGGATGAATATTGGGGTTATGCCCGTCACTGGTTTACCCTTGCCATTTGTGAGCTTGGCTGGGACATCAATGATCGTTGGTTTAGGAATGATTGGTATTATTCAAAGCATCTTAATTAACTCAAAAAATTACTAATTTTAGTCAAATATTAAACTTGATTTTTTTATCATTTTTTCTTATAATATAAGCAGAAAATAAAAATATGGATATTAGTAATTTTTTTTCTAAATCAATCAATTTTAGTGATGAAACTGGACAAGGTGAAGTAAAATCAGCTAAGGTAGTTTCAGCTTGTCCCATTTGTAAATCAGACTATCAGCCAAGTTCAATTGATGTATTAGTTGAAAACAGCAATTCTTATTTGGTATACTTTAATTGTAAAAATTGTTTTTCAAACTCATTGGCAGTTATTTACTTATCTTCTCGGGGGGTAATTGCAAATAATGTAGCAACAGACCTGAATCGTCAAGAAGTTATGAATTTAGTAAATAATAAAAAGATTTCAGATTTTGAAGTTTTGGATCTTTATCAGTTTTTAAATAAACAAAAGACAGTTATAAAAAATAATTAAAAATAATTTAGTAATCATGACAAAGTTAGAAGCAAAGTTAAGGGAGGAAAAGAAAAAGAAAAATAAAATTATTAGAGAAGTTGGTCAGATTCCAGCTGTGTTATATGGTAAAAAAATTAAAAATCAAAATTTAAGCTTAGATGAAAAAATTTTTAATAAAATTTACCAGCAGGTGGGTGAGTCAACTTTGATTGATTTATGTATTGGTGAAGCAGATCCAGTTAAAGTTCTTATTCAGGATGTTCAGACTGATTCTGTGACTGATAAACTTGTTCACGTTGATTTTTATCAAGTTAATATGAAAGAGAAGATTACTGCCACAATTGAGATTGAATTTATTGGTGAGGCTCCAGCCAAGAAAAAGGGTGGAATTGTAGAAAGAGTTATTAATGAGCTTGAAGTAAAGTGTTTACCCCAAGATTTAGTGGGTAAAATTGATGTTGATATCTCTGGTTTGATTGAAATGGATGACGTTATTAGGTTAAAAGATTTAAAAATTCCTGAAAATTTTGAGATCTCAGAAGATTTAGAAATGGTTATTGTTCATGTAACAGAAGCTACTAAAGAAGAGGAACCAATTAAACCAGTAACTGAAGAAGAGGAAGGGGATGAAGATGATGGTGAGAAAAAAACTGAGGGAGATTCAGATAGTGAAGGTGAGGGGGAGGATGGAAAAGAGGAAAATTCAAAAGTAGAGGATAAAAATAAGGGAAAATAATAAAATAAAAATTAATTATCAAGCATTATGGGTAATGCCTCCAATGCGTTAAAAGATTTTCTTTGGTCTTTTAAAAAAAATAGAAAAGCGCAAATTACTTTATTAGTGATTGTAATCCTAATTTTAATTGTTGCTGTTGTTTTGGTTAGTTTTTCTTTTTTTCAAAGAAGTGAAGATACTGATAGTCATTCTCAGTTAGTTAATACTGATAATGGTCAAGAAGAATTATATCGTCGTTATTTTGATGGAAAATACGTTTCTCTTGATAAGGTAAATCCTTATCCTATAGCAGTTATGGTTGAAAATTTAGTAAATGTTAGACCTCAATCAGGTTTGTCTGGAGCAGGCGTTGTTTATGAAGCCTTGGCTGAAGGGGGAATTACTCGTTTTATGTTGATTTATCCTGGTGCAATTGCTCAAGCTGAAATTGGTCCGGTTAGGTCAGCGCGTCCGTATTTTGTTGATTTTGCTGACGAGTATCAAGCTTTATATGCTCATGCTGGTGGTAGCCCTCAGGCATTGAGTAAAATTCCAAGCACAGATATTTATTCCATTAATCAAATTGGTGGTTATCATGGCTATTATTGGCGTGATATAACCAAGTCAGCCCCACATAATCTATTTACATCAAGTGAGCTTTTGGCTCGAGCTATGCGTGATTTGGGACTTGAGACTAATGAAGATTTTAGACCTTGGAAATTTAAGGATGATGAATCAGATCCAGTTGTCAGTATCAGCTCAATTAATATTGATTATTCAACTTACAGCTATGAAGTTGAATGGCGTTATGACTTAAATGCAAATTTATATGTTCGTTATAATGGTGGTGAAAAACAAATAGATAAAAATAATGATCAGGATATTAGCGCTAAAAACATTTTAATCCAAAAAACCCAAACTGGTATTTTAGATGAAAGTGCTCGTCTAGATATCACCACTACTGGCTCAGGAGAGGCTATTCTTTTTCAAGATGGTGGTCAGATTGATGGTACTTGGCGCAAAGATGGAGAAAGAACTATATTTTTTGATAACGCTGGGGATGAAATCAGATTAAATTCTGGTCAAACTTGGGTTGAAATAGTTAAAACTAATACGCCAATAACAGTTAATTAACTATGGTAGAAAAAAAATCTTTTCAAAATACAAAAAAACCCGAAAAGCAAGAAGAACCTATAAAAAAATTATTTGATAAAAAAAATCTATATCTATTAGGTATAATAGCTTTGGTTTTTGTTATTATTTTGGCGTTAACTTTAGTTTATTTAGTTTTTATAAATTCTGATGAATTAGTTGAACAATCAGCTCAAAACGTTAATCTAGATATAGCTATTGAAACAATAGAGGAGGAGGGAGAAATAAAATATGTTCGAGCTCTTGACGGGGTGGTAGTTGTTGATGAAGATCAAGCTAATCCTCGAATAGTGTCAGTTATGATAGAAGATCTGTATCAAGCTCGGCCACAATCAGGCCTAGCTTCAGCGCCTTTGGTTTACGCGACTTTAGCTGAAGGAGGAATTACTCGTTTTATTGCTTTTTTTAATGGTGATGAGGAGCTAGCCAAGATTGGGCCAGTGCGCTCAGCCCGGCCTTATTATTTAGAATGGGTATCTGAATTTGATGCTCTTTATGCTCATTGTGGCGGAAGTCCCAATGCTTTAGCAGCTATTGATGGGCTAGGAATAAATGATTTAAATCAGATGTATTCTTATAAATATTTTTGGCGTGATACCGGACGTTATGCTCCACACAATCTTTATACCTCTTCTGAGCTATTAAATACTGCTCTTAGGGATAATGGCATTACAGAGTCAGAAATTTATCGTCCCTGGAAATTTAAAGACGATGAGCCAGATCAGTCTATTAATAATGTAAGTATTTATGTTGATTATTCAGTTGGTGAAACTTATGATGCTGAGTATCTTTATAACGCTAATAATAATGATTATGTTAGATATCAGCTAGGTTCACCTCAGCAAGATACTAATTCTGGCGATATCCGAGTGAAAAATGTAGCAATTATTAGGATTCCTGCTGAAGATTATGAAACTGAAAAGGGTCGATTAATTTTGGATATCTCTGGTACAGGCGAGGCTTGGGTTTTTCGAGATGGATTAAAAATTCATGGAATTTGGCAAAAAGAAGATCGAACCTCCAGGACTCTGTTTTATAATGAAGAAGGAAATGAGATTGAATTTAATAGAGGTAATACTTGGGTTGAAGTTGTCCCGGGCGAACGGGGAATAAGTTATTATGAATAATAAATCAGCATATTTTGGAGCCATTGCTATTGTAGTTGGCACGTCTATTGGTGCGGGCATTTTTGGGATTCCTTACGCTATCTTAAAAGTTGGTTTTGGCTGGGGGTTGATTTATTTTGCAGTGATTGGAATGGCTATTATTTTGGTTACTTTATGCTATTCAGAGGTGGTCTTGAGGACAAAAAAAAGAATGTACTTACCAGGTTATGCTGAAAAATATTTAGGTAAATGGGGTAAAAATTTTGGTTTAATTTCCATGATGATTGGGATTTATGCAGCCTTGGTTGCCTATACATTGGGTGTAGGCAATTTTTTATTTGGATTACTTGGTCCTTATTGGGGTGGGAGTAGATTAATTTATAGCTTGGTTTTTTATTTTATTTGTTCTTCAATAATACTTTTTGGGATAAAAATTATTGCTAAATTTGAAAAATATTTAGTGGCCTTACTTTTGATAGCAATTGGTGGGATTTTAATCTATGCCCTTAAATTTTTTGAAGTTGGTAATCTGGCTCTTAGTTCAGCAATTGATTTTAAAGATTATCTTTTGCCCTATGGTGTTTTACTTTTTGCAGTTGGCGCCTCAAGTACCGTCCCTGAACTAGAAGTTTTACTTGAAAAAGATAAGAAAAAAATAAAAAAAGCCATTATTATTGGCTTAACTATTCCGTTAGTGATTTACTTACTTTTTTCTTTAGTGGTTATTGGTGTAAATGGTTTGGATGTTTCTGAGGATGGGATAACGGGTTTAGGGGGTGTTTTGGGTAATTTTGCATTTTGGATTGGTTCATTTTTTGCTATTATTGCTATGACAACTTCCTTTATTTCTTTGGGGGTTGTTTTGAAAGATACTTATCATTATGATTATAAAATAAAAAAACCCTTGGCTTGGTTATTAGTGGTGAGTTTACCTTTATTAATTTTTCTTTTAAACGTTGTTAGCTTTGTAGAAATTTTAGCAATTGCTGGAGTCTTGATGGGCGGAGTGGAGGGAATTTTAATGGTTTTAATGTATCGTCGAGCAAAAAAATTAGGCGATGACAAACCTGCTTATTCATTAAAATTACCCAAAATTTTACTATTTGGGATAGCAACTATTTTTTTGATTGGCATAATTTATCAATTGATTGTTTTCTTCTAAGTTATGAAAGAATTTACTAAATACAGATTATTAGAAATGATTCCAGGTGTTATTATTTGGATGACTTTTTTACTTTCTATTATTCTTTCGTTTATTAAGCCATTGTGGGTGATTTATTTTATCATAATTTTTTGTATTTATTGGTTGATAAAAATCTTTTATCTAGCGCCTTTTATGATTTTTACTTTTTTTAAATATAAAAAATTAGCTAAAATTGATTGGCAAAATAAATTAACGAAATTTGAAAAATTTAATAAGATTTATCATCTTATTGTTATCCCAACCTATGGAGAACCTTTGGAGGTTCTTAGGGCGACTTTAGCAGGCTTATTAGCCATAAATTACCCCAAAGATAGATTGATTGTAGTATTAGGTGGTGAAGAAAGAGAGGGAGATAAATTTAAAATCAAGGCTGAGCAAATCAAAAATGAATTTGAAAATAGTTTTTATCATTTTATGATCACAGTTCATCCAGCTAATCTTCCAGGCGAATTAGCTGGCAAGGGAGCTAATGGTCGTTGGATGGGCCAACAAGCTAAAAAATTTATTGATCAACAAAAAATACCTTATGAAAATGTAATTGTCTCAAATTTTGATTCTGACACAGTTGCTCATCCTGAATATTTTGGACACTTAACTTATAAATATTTAACTAGTAAAAATCCGACTCACCAGTCATATCAACCTGTACCACTTTTTAATAATAATATTTGGCAATCACCATTCTTTATTCGGGTGGCTTCTTATGGGACCACTTTTTGGATGATGTCTGAGCAGGTTCGGCCAGAAAGATTGTTTACTTTTTCAAGCCATTCAATGAGTTTTCAGGCTTTGGTGGATGTTGATTTTTGGCAGGCAGATATAGTTTCTGAAGATTCAAGAATTTTTGTCCAATGTTTTATTGAATATGATGGTGATTATAAAACAGTTCCTTTGTATTTACCAGTTTCAATGGATGCTGTTTCAGGTGAAAATTGGTGGGAAGCAGCTAAAGCTGTTTACAAACAGCAAAGACGTTGGGCTTATGGAGCTGAGAGTATTCCTTTTATGATTTATAATTTTTATAAATCTAAGATTTCATTTTGGAAAAAAGCAAAACATATTTTTAACCAACTTGAAGGGACGTGGTCATGGGCGACTGCTCCAATCTTGATAATGATTCTTGGTCGTTTGCCACTTTGGGTAGCTGGAGATGATATTCAGTCAACGATAATTTACCAAAACGCGCCCTATGTTTTACAATGGTTACTTTCTTTAGGTATGATTGGCTTGATTTTATCAGCAATTCTTTCTAACTTGCTTATCCCCGCCAGGCCTAAGGGTGAATCAAAACATAAATATTTAGTCATGATCCTCCAGTGGGTATTTTTACCAGTTACAATGGTTATTTTTGGTTCTCTACCAGCTACTGATGCCCAAACTAGACTTATGTTTGGAAAATATTTGGGTTTTAATGTGACTAAAAAAATAAGAAAATAATTTTTTTATTTATGGTGGACAAAATTAAAATATCATTTTCTGTCCCAGCTTATAATGAGGAAAAAGTTATTGACAAGTGCCTTGAGTCAATTATTGCAGAAATAAATAAAAACCAAGCCAGAGCTGAAATTATAGTTGTAAATAATGCTTCAACAGACAAGACAAATGAAATTGCTCAAAGCTATTCACAGGTCAGAGTGGTTGATGAGACAAAAAAGGGTCTGCTTTTTGCTCGCCAAAGAGGTTATCTGGAGTCACAAGGTGAATTAATTGCTAATATTGATTCAGATATTATTTTACCTTCAGGTTGGCTAAAAAAAGTTCTTCAAGAATTCAAAGACAATGATCGTTTAGTGGGCTTGTCTGGTCCTCATAAATATTATGATTTAAAATGGTATCATAATTTTGTTACTAATCTTTTTTATTGGCTGGGATATTTAACTTATTTAGTTAATCGTTTTGTTCTTAGAAAAGGCTCGATGATGCAGGGCGGAAATTTTGTTGTTAAAAGAACCGCCTTATCTCAGATTGGCGGTTTTAATACACAATTAAAATTTTGGGGAGAGGACACGGATATTGCTATGCGTTTATTTAAGGTCGGGGATGTTAAATTTGCTTTGAAACTTTTTGCCCTAACCACGGGAAGAAGGCTTCAGCAAGAAGGTGTTTTAAAAGCCGGCTATAAATATATAGTTAATTATTTTTCCGTAGTTTTTAAAGGTTCACCAAAAAATAATGATTATCAAGATCATCGCTAATTAGCTTTTTAAATTTCCTCGCAAATATTCCTCCCAAGTCATCTTAGTTTTACCAGCTGGTAAAACTTTTTTAATTATAAGCTGCTTGTCTTTGTCAAGTTCAATCTCAATTAGTTTTAGCCGAGTATTGTTGTGGTTTGCCCATACTCCAGGCCAAGGATTATAAGCTCTAAATTTTCTATAGATTTTTACTGCTGAATCATTATCTAAATCTACTTGGCCCATTTCTTTAGTAATTAATGAGCAATAAGTGGCTGTTGATTCTATTTGGGGTTGGGGGATAATCTTTTTTTCAAGATATAAAGGTAGAGCTTTAATTAACGAATCAGCTCCTAGTTCTTTGAGCTGATCATGAAGCCAGCTTATATTAGTAGTTGGTAATAAATTAATTTTTGTTTGATTTAAAATAGCGCCTGTATCCATTCCAGCATCCATTTTCATCAGAGTAATGCCTGTTTCATTTAAATCTTCCAAAATAGCAGCTTGCATAGGAGACGCGCCACGAAGTTTTGGTAAAAGCGAACCATGGATATTTAGAAAACCAAATTTAGGAATATTTAGGATGTTTTGAGGAATAATTTGTCCAAAAGCAACTACCACACAAAGATCTGGCTTGAGTTTTTTTAACTCTTGGTAAAAGGCTAGATTGTCCCTAATTTTTATTGGTTGGAGAATGGGAATATTATTTTTTTGGGCAAACTTTTTAACTGGTGAGGGAAGTAATTTTTGTTCTCTGCCAACCAGTTTATCGGGCTGAGTAACTATTGCTAAAATTTGATATTTGTTTTTGAGTAGCAAAGCTAAGGTTGGGATAGAAAAATCTGGTGTACCAAAAAAAATTATTTTATAATTTTGAGGATCAAAAGACATTATTTTTCTAGTTTATCAATAAACAAAATACCATTTAAATGATCAATCTCATGTTGAAAGACTCGAGCTAACATTCCCTTAGCTCTTTTTTTATATTTTTTTCCGCTTGGTAAAATACCAGTGACTGTGATTGTTGCTGGTCTTTTTACTTCTCCAGAAATTCCAGGGACTGACAAACAACCTTCTGCCATTTTTGTTTTCCAATATGATGGTTTAAAAGTCTTTGGGTTTATTAAAACTAAGGGTTGACCCTCCGTATTAATAGTGATAATTTGGCTAGAAATGCCGATCTGAGGAGCAGCTAGGCCTATTCCGTCCCTTTCGATCATTGTGGCTATCATATCTTCAAATAAAGCCTTAGATTCGTTTTTTCCAAGGTAATTTAAATTAAATTCTTGAGCCTTTTTTCGTAAAATTGGATCAGGATTTATTTTGATTGAATATATTTTTGTCATTTAAATAGATTTAGTATTAATTACTATACTAACTCAAATGGGTTTTTGTCAATTAACCAGTTTTGAGGAATTTTTTGCCAAGTATTATTTTTGAATTCAAAATTGTTTTTGGTTCTAAAAATAATTTCATAAGCTCGATCATTAGATTTTTTAGTACTTAGCCAGGTTTCTAAAATATTTTTTTCAGTCGACAGGGTATTGTTTATTATTTTAAGCTGTTTGGTTAATTCGGAGGGCTTTAAGTGGCTGTTATTTTTAATAAAAATTTTATAAATATCTGTAAAAGGTGGCCAAGCAGCTTGTTGTCTAGTTTGCAATTCAGTCTTAAGATAATTTTTTTGATTCTGATCAAATCCAGCCTTAATTAATTTATTTTCTGGAATGCTGGTTTGTAAAATAAAGTTATCAAGATAATTTTCAATACATAAATTTTGACATTTGGTTATTAGGCCATAGATTGTGTCTGGCAAATTTAAAAAATTGTAGGTTAATAAGCTATCAATATCAAGAATAGCGAAAGTTTTGACACCATCCCAGTTAAAATTTTTAAAAGCAAAGCTAGTCGCTAAAATAATATCGTAATTTTTAGTATCAGGTCTTTTATCCTTTGAATAGGTAATTATTTTTGCTTGAGGAAATATTTTTTGGAGTTCTATTTTAACAGCTTCTTGACCAAATATAAATGAATTTATACGTTGACCTTGGCAATCTGGACAAAAAAGTGGGATATCTTCAGTTGAACCACAATTTCGACAAATAAATTTTGACATTTTTTGAAAAGGCAATCCGCAAGTTTGGCAAGAAAAGGTGTGTCCGCAATCAAAACAGCGGGTTAGACCATATAAACCTTTTTTATTTAAAAAACAAAAAGTTTTTTTGTTATTGCTTAAATTTTGAGAGATTATTTTTTCTAGTTGGTAAGAAATTAATGAAAAATTTTTATTAAAGCTTTCTAAGTTTGTTTCAATTAATATTTTGTTTAATTTTTTACTAACTTTTTCTGTTTTTAGATCCAATTCCCAAATATTCTCGTTTATATTTTTAGCAGCTTTTAATGATTGGTATTCATCAAGCATTGCTAGCTGAGAGTGGCCAAGTTGAGATATTTTTTCTGCTAATTCAAGGACGTGATAACGTGGATTTTGATCGTAATTTTTATGAAATTTATGATTAGCTTGATCAATTATTATTGTCCCTAAGTTTTCTAAAGGAGCAAACAAAGCTTGTTTGGTTCCGATAATAATTTTTTTCTGACGAGCTGCTTGCCAATTTTTAAAATATTCTGCCTGGGATTGATTAGAATAAAGTTCTAAATAATCTAGAGAGCTAGAAAGAGCTTGGCTAATATTTTTAACATCAATAACTTCAGGGCAAATTATTAGGGTTTGTTTATTTTGAGCTTTATCTTCTTTAATTATTGAATTTATTGTAGCTAACTTTTTTGAAGTGGTTGAATGTATAAAGTATTTGGGTTGAGAGGGTTTTGTGGGCTTAGTTGGCTGGCTGGAAGTGTTATTTATTAAATATTTTTTAATAATTGGTGGAAGAATTATATGAGTTGCTAGAGATTTTGAAATAAAATAATTATCAGCTAGAAGAATAATTAGGTCTAAAAGGCGAATTGGCAAAAAATTTTCAACTAGAATTTTATTAATTTTTTTTAGTTTGGCTAAGGGTACTTCGCTTTTTTTTATTAAATTAAAAACAACACCGGTTGTTTTTTTGTTACGATAAAAAATTTCCACCAAGGTTCCTGGTTGAATATTTTTTTCTAATTCAGCTGGTATTTTATAGTCAAATAAATCCAAACCACGTGCTAAACGTGCATTAATCGCAACCTTGGCTAGCATTCTAAGTTAAGCTTAGGTTCGCCACTAAATAACCAATTCCAAAAGGTGCTTCGTAAGAAAGTATTTGAGAATTATAATTTAATTCATTAAATATTCCTAGTAAGATTAAAATCGATCTAAGGCCACATTCTCCAGACTCAGTGATCATTTCTTGATTCATGTTGAGTATGCCTGTGGCATCTTTTTCTTTAAGTAAATTTTGGAGTGTGTGGTCAAATTTTTCTCCTAACGGGGAAAAGCCAGCTGGTGAATTTTCTGCTAAACGATGGGAAAGATCGCCTGAAGCAATAATAGCAATTCTTTTATGGTTTTTAATTAATTCTCTATAAAGAAATTTTCCAAAATTATAATGTTCTTCTAGAGAGAGCAAGCTATAGCTTAAAGGTAGTATTTTTATGTTCTCTAAATGTTTAGTAAGGAAATAAAGCGGAATAACTGACCCATAATCTAATTCTTGATTAGAAATAGTAGAAACTGGTACATCCTCAACCTCTGCCGCTTGCTTGATTGTTGAAGCTAAGGCAATATCACCATTTTTTTCTAGCTTAGTTTTAAAATCTCCAAATTCACCTAAATTGCTATAAAATTTTTCAGCTAGATTTAAATGAAATATTCCAGGAGAAATTAATCCGTGGGGGGAGATTATTAAAATAGTATCAGGTTTAGATAAATACAATTCCTCCTCAAGTTTTTTAAAAGCTTGTTTTGTTTGCTGTAATTTTTCAGTTTGTTCTTTACCAATTGTCGGTAAAAGAAGTGGGGGATGAGGGCAAATAGCCCCAAAAATTATGGCCATATTTTAGTTTAAATCAATAAAATTTCCAGTTGAATGCAGACTTAAAACCGCATCAGTGGTATGAACTATATTTTCCCATTGATAACCTAAACCTGTAAAAGTCTCAGCTGAATCAAAAGGACGCTTTTGGCCATTAGAGATTACATAAACTGAAGTTGTGCCTGGAGAAGTGATCAAGGTCCCATCTTGAAATTTAAGAGGGTTGCCTTGTTGATATTTTTTTATATCAGCTAGATTCATAGAAATAAAATGTCTAGTTTTGAAATTTGTTTTTAGAATTGATTTGTCCCAAATCGGATAAACTACACCCTCGGAGCTAATATAGAAAACCGCCCCTGTTTCTTTGGCTTGTAAAAGACCACCAACTGGAAAAGTTTCAGAAATAGTAATTGGCTCACTTTCAGCCAAAGCAGCTAAGTCACCCCAACCTACGTCTAAAATTTCTTCTGGATTAAAGCCAAATTGACGAAAAGCTTCTCCTGAAGCAAAGCCACGTTTTTCACCATTGGTTACTAAATAAACAGTACCTTTTGGGGATCTAATCAAAGTATTTTCTACAAACTTAATAGCATAACCATCTTCGTATTGATCAAGCACGTCTGGTGAGACAGTAATTAGGGCATTGGGATTGTAATTGCTATATAAGGCAGCTAAGCTCATAATCAATCGACGTTTATTGTTTTGAATCATATAAATTTCACCAGAATTTGCATCTTGTAATAATGATCCGTTAGGATAATAAGCTAACTCAAACCAAGTATTTATATAATCTTTAACCATGGTAATCCCAGATAATGAAGTAGTATAAATACCTAAAGCTCGAGTTGCTTGATTTTTTACCTCAAAAGTTTGTGTCCCATATTGTTGGTTGTATTTAGTAATAACATCACCAACTTGAATACTATAACTATCAGGAAATCTAAGATATCTATCAAATTGATATGTTGAGCGTTCGATTTGATTGGTAAAACCAATATAGCCTTGGATATCTGGGTCACTATAAGAACAATCGTCACAAATACCATATGACATGGCCCAATTGAGTGCTTTTTCAGTAGGGTTTTTGGCTGTAATTAAACTTTGTTCATTTTGTAGTTTTATTAAGATTACCTTAGGATTTATAGAGTATTCTTGAGTATATTTATAAATAATATCTGAAGCACGTAAGGTTTCACCATTAACATCCAAATTGTAAGTAGCTAGATAAGAGCCTTTGCCTTCTAAAAAAGATTGAATTCTTTTGAGTGATAAAGCATCTTTATTAACAAATTCAGTGTCAGAAAGTGCATAGCCAAAATCATAAGCTAAAGCTATTTTTGGCCCTAAGATTAGAGCTAAGCTGATTATTAGAGTTGAAAAAAGTATTTTTTTCATTTTTATTTGTAACTTAATCACCTATATTTTAACAGATTTTTAGTGTTTTTACAATCTAAAAACTCTGGTATAAATCCAGAGTTTTTAATAACTATATTAAGCGTTGAGATTTTTTAAGATTGCCTTAAGATCAAGGTTATAGATTTTACTTATTTCACCAATTTTAAGATGATCCATCTCTAATTTAGCCATAGGGCAAGTAACACAGGGGGTGCCATGTTGACCTAATATTTTTTCAGCATCAGTTCTTGAATCAATAATTTGTTTAAGGGTAGAAGAGGCAATTATTTTTTTCTTCATATTTTATTAATTTAGTAGTTTTCACAACGTACTTGATAAAAAGCCGTGGGATGATCGCAAGATGGACACATTTGAGGAGGAGTCTTGCCTGTATGTTTGTAGCCACATTCAAGACATATCCATTCAACCTCTTCTTCTTTTTTAAAAACAGTTTTCGCTTCAACTTGGACTAATAGTCTTTTAAATCTATCTTCGTGATGTTTTTCTGCTTCAGCAATGGCTCTAAATCTGGCAGCAATCTTTGGTAAGCCTTCTTCATCAGCTACTTTGGCAAACTCTGGGTACATCTCAGTATGTTCATAATTTTCTCCAGCAGCTGCAGCCTTTAAATTAGCAGCTGTATTGCCATAGCTATTAGGACTAGCAGTTTCAACAATTATTTCATTGCTAGTTTTATCTAATTCAGCTTTGAGTTCTTGAATATGCTCAAATTCACGTTTAGCGTGAGTTTTTTCCTGTTCAGCAGTTTCTGTGAATATAGCAGCAATTTGTTCAAAGCCTTCTTTTTTGGCGATTTTAGCATAGTAATTGTAGCGATTTCGGGCTTGACTCTCACCAATAAATGCTTTGGTAAGATTTTCTAATGTTTTTTGCATATTGATTTTTAAAATTTAATAATAAACATATCAGTATCATACCAAAAATAAAGACTAAAAACAAAAAAAATATTTATTATATAAGTTGTATTTATTTTAAAGGTTTAATATATTTACTATATTTTTTTAGCATATATTTTACATCTTCTGTAAATTTTCCTTTTAAATCATAAACCTCTAATATTTCTGACATAATTTTTTTATTTATAAATTTTTTTCCTCATCAAAATTGAAAATCTCAACTGGGCAAGGGGAGAGCTTGGTAAATTCTTTTGGATCAGCTTGGATGATTGGAAAAGTATCATAATGCATTGGAATAGCTTTATCAGGCATTATCAATTTTACGGCTTTAATAGCATCAGTAATTCCCATAGTGTAACGGTCACCAATGGGGAGTAGGGCAATATTTATTTTTTCTTCACCAATCAACTTCATATCACTAAATAGGCCAGTGTCACCTGCGTGATAAATGGTTTTACCATCTTTTCGTAAAATATAGCCACAAGGATGTCCGAGCTCAGAAGAATGCTCAGCTTCGACCATTTTGATTTCCCAATTTTTAATTTTAATCCAGCCACCAATATTCATTCCTTCAACCTTAGGGTGTTTAGGTCGAATATTTTCTGCAATTTCGTGAATAGCGACAATTGTGGCTTGATTTGTTTCAGCAATAGTTAAAGCGTCAGCCATATGATCAAAATGCTGATGGGTTATGCAAATGATATCGCATTTTATATCCGCTGGGTGGAGAGAGGTGTGTGGATTGTCAGTAATAAAAGGATCAATCAACAAATCGTCGAATAAAAATGTTGAATGCCCAAAATATTTTATTTTCATAATTTTTTATATCCTAATTTATTTAGATAAGGCTCAATTTCTAGATAGGTTTTACCAGCTAGCATGCCAGCAGCAATAAAATTCTCAAAAGTAACCTCTACTAAGCAAAAATCTGGTATTGTAAATTTATCTTTGGCTTCTTCATTTTCAAACTCAACATCAACTACCACTAAACCAGTTAAGTCATCTTCAAAAATATCAAATTCAGCTATTCGATCCTGATGTGGATAAAAATATCTTTTTTTATGAATGTCTTTGCCAGGAGTATTTAACAAGGCTTGATATTCTTCTTCCGTAAGATGAATTGTTAATTCTTCCTGCTTTGAAGAGTCATTGCCAATAGGAGATTTTTTAGTGATTTCAATATTTTGTCCTTTTTTGCGAAGTCGCATGATTGGATGTTTGGCTGAAAAGGGGAAATAGCGATCAAAAATTTCATCAAAATTATAAGATAAAAGATCTTGAGGTAAATATTTAGCTAAATATGTTTTTTCTAGTTCAATCATGTTTTAATTATAGTTTCTAACTATTATGCTTACCACACATACTACCTGTTGTAGATAATTTTACTCCATCAACTATCACATCGATCAATTCACAATTATTACCACAATCATGGCAATGCCAAATTTTTTTCTGAATATCTTTTTCTATAAAATTTGCGCCTTTGAATTCAGATTTTTCTAAATTTTTTTCACTAGCTAATAAAGCTGCGCCCAAAGCGGGCATAACATTGTAATCATCAGGAATTATTACTTGGGTATCAAGAAAAATATTAAAAGCGTTAATCATCGCAACATTAGCAGCAACTCCGCCTTGAAAAATAACCGGTTTTTTTATTTCTAGATTTTTAGCAACAGCATAGACAAAGTTTTTTGCTAAGGAGTTACATAAGCCTGCTAAAATATCTTCTACTGAAATACCAATTTGTTGCTTATGGATCATGTCAGTTTCAGCAAAAACTGTGCAACGTCCAGCAATCAGGGTTGGTTCTTTGGATTTCATAGCTATCTCTCCAAAATCCTTAATATCTATTTTTAATCTAGCGGCTTGTTGATCTAAAAAAGCTCCAGTCCCTGCAGCGCAAACTGTATTCATGGCAAAATTTCGAACTACTCCATCTTGGAGCTGAATAATTTTACTGTCTTGACCACCAATTTCAATAATAGTTTTAACTTCTGGATATTTTTCTAAGACTGCTGTCGCTTGAGTAGTTATCTCATCAATAACTGTATCAGCTCCAATGTAAATTTTGGCCAAGTTTCTTCCAGAACCTGTAATTCCAACCCCATAAATATTAGCTAAATATTCAGGTTTAATTTGAGCTAATCTAGTCTTAAGTTTTTTAATTGGTTCGCCATCTGATCTTTCATAAGACTTGTATAAAACTTTTTTGTCATCATTAATTATTACAGTCTTAATACTGATTGAACCCATATCCACGCCTAAATAATACTTTGATTTATTTTCTGGCATGTTGTTTTTTTCTAATTAAAGTATTACAAAAAGCTTCGACTCGTGTTTTTATTCCCTCAGCATTTGAATGATCATCAAAACTTAAGATCATAAAAGAAGGTTCTTTTTTTTGTTCTTCGTTAATTTGTTGAATCGCTAAAGAAGCAACTTCTTCAGGCATACAGCCAAAACTTCTAGCTTGAATAATTCCATCTACATTACCAATCATTTCCAAATGACCTTTAATGGTCAGGGTGTCTGAACCACCAACCCAGTATTTAAGATATTTTTTCTTATATTTACTTTTAGTTTTTTTCCATTTTTTAGAATAATAAAAATCATACACTGAGTAGGGCGCAATTATCTCCACATTAAATAGTTCAGCTAAAAAATTTTCTAAGTCAAAAACTGGAAATTCCCAAAAAACTGTGTATAAATCACCGATTAAGCCAATTTTTAAAATTTCAATATTTTTGTCCTGAGAAACTTCTCTGAGGTCTTTTTTACAGGTTCCAGATAAATTTTTTAAAATTTTCTTATCATGAATAGTAAAAATCTCATCTTCAAATTTTTTATATATTTCATATGATTTTTTTTTATCTTTAAGAAAGGCTTGGGCTCTGACTTGACGCATCAACTCTCGATTTTTCTTGAGAAGTTTAAATTTAAGCTTGATTATCTTGTTAATTTTTTTCAGTTTGAGATGGTTATTGGGATTGTAAATATTAATACCAATCTTTTTCATATTTTTCAAAAAAGAAAAATACGCTACTTGAGGCATAAATTTAAAATATAAATATTGAAAATCTTTATCAGGAAATCTTTTTTTTAATTTTTCTGGGATTTGTTTTTCAGCCACAAAAGGCAAGCGACATGGCCCGACAAAAGAGATGATTCCGGAGCTAAGACCAACTAAAATATCTACATCTTGTTCAATAGCAGCTAAAATATCACCATACATCATTTTAATATCAAAGCACCATTCTTCGGGGAAATAATCTTTGGCTTTTCTAAAATTATCAATTGAGGGGGGTAGCTTAACATATTCCAAACCAAAAAAATCAGCCATGACTTTGGCGCCAATAGCAAATTTTCCGCCAAAAGCTACACTTATTCTTTTTCTATTATAATTATCTTTTTTCATTTCAATGCTTATCTTACCTATAATTTATTTAAAAAACAAGGGTTTTTATCTTGATAATATTTGAAAAACATGTCAAACTTAAGACATGAAAATCAATATTTTAGGGGTAAAAGTCGATAATCTTAGTAAAAATGACGTCATAGAAAGGATTAGCAGCTATTTAAATAACGAAGATAGCCAACATTTAGTTACTCCTAATCCAGAATTTGTCTTAGCAGCCCAAAAAGACCCTCAATTTAAAAAAATACTTAATCAAGCTGAGGTTGCTATTCCTGATGGAACTGGCTTGGTTTTTGCTTCTTGGTGGCTTAAGCACTTGAATCTTGGAAATATTATCCGCTTTAACAATCGGATTTGTGGCTCTGATCTAGTCTTAGATATTGCCAAAATAGCTGAAGAACAAAACAAAAAAATATTTATTCTCAGTCGTGAGTCAACTCTTTCAGGTCTTGATGAAATTCAGACACGACTTACTGAAAAATTTTCACAATTACAAATTGTAGGCTATCAGCTAAAAATAGGGGAGAGCAAAGACAAGGCAGTTCAAAAAATCATTGATTCTCAAGCTGAAATACTTTTAGTAACTTTTGGGGCACCTGACCAGGATAAATTTATCTATAATTATCGAGCTCAGCTGCCAAATTTACGCTTAGCAGCTGGAGTGGGTGGTTCCTTTGATTTTTTATGTGGTAAAATTAAGCGAGCTCCAAAAATATTTCGTCAACTAGGGCTTGAATGGATTTGGCGCTTTATTCAAGAACCTCGCAAAAGAAGTAAGAGAATTTATCGAGCTTTTCTAGTTTTTCATCAGCAAGTTTTTTGGTATGGTTTATTTACAAAAATTAATAAAAAATATGTCAACAAAAAATACAGTTAAAACTCGTTTCGCCCCCAGTCCAACTGGCTATTTACATGTCGGTAGTTTAAGGACCGCATTATATAGCTATTTATTAGCAAAATCTCAAGGAGGAAAATTTGTTTTACGCATTGAAGACACTGATCAAGCCAGAAAAGTAGCAGGAGCAACAGAAGGTCTGATTAAAATTTTGTCTGATTTTTCTCTTGAAATTGATGAAAAGCCAGTCCTTCAGTCAACTCGACTTGATATTTATAAAAAATACATTGAGCAATTAATCAAAGATGATAAGGCTTATTATTGTTTCTGTAGTAAGGACCGACTAGATGAGATCAGACAAGCCCAGCAAAAAGCTGGCGAACAACCAATGTATGATAGACATTGCTTAAGTCTATCCAAAGAAGATGTCCAGTCCAAGCTCGAAGCAGGGGAGTCTTATGTCGTTAGGATGAAAATCCCAGACAATAGAGTTATAAAATTTGATGATTTGGTCAGAGGTAAAATTGAATTTAACTCTAGTACTCTTGACGATCAAGTAATCTTAAAGTCAGACGGTTTTCCTACTTATCATCTAGCAGTCGTAGTCGATGATCACGAGATGGAAATATCACATGTCATAAGAGGAGAAGAATGGATTAGCCCCACTCCTAAGCATATTTTATTATATGAATATTTTGGTTGGGATCTACCTGAATTTGGTCATTTATCCCTGATTCTTAATCCTGATAAGTCAAAATTAAGTAAACGCCAAGGCGATGTGGCGGTCGAGGATTATTTGAAAAAAGGTTACCTCAAAGAAGCTTTATTAAATTTTATTGCTTTACTTGGTTGGCATCCAGCTGATGACACCAAAGAAATTATGTCTTTAAAGGAGATGATCAAAGAGTTTGATGTAAAAAAAATAAGGAAATCAGGGTCTATGTTTGATATAGAAAAATTAAACTGGATGAACAGTCAGTATATTTCTAAGCTTTCTGCTAAAAAATTATTTGACAGAATAAAAAATTTCAACCTTAAATTTATCGAAGAAAAATTATCAATTGGCTTTAGTGAAGAATATCTAAAAAATGTTTTTGCTCTTGAAAAAGAACGAGCAATTGTCCTAACAGATTTTACATCTAAAACAGCCTACTTTTTTCAAGATAATCTTGAATATCCCGCAGAAATGTTAGTCTGGAAAAAATCTACCCCAGAAGATACTAAAAATAATTTAGAAAAAATTGCAGAGTTTTTAACTGGAGTAGAGGACTGGTCTCTGCAAAATCTTGAGACTTCAACTATCAAATGGATCAAAGATAATGATTTAAAAAATGGTGATGTGCTTTGGCCTATGCGAGTGGCACTTTCAGGTAAAGAAAAATCTCCTAGTCCCTTTGAGATTGCTTCAGTCTTAGGTAAAGAAAAAACCTTATTAAGAATAGCTCACGCTTTAAATAAATAAAGAAGGACGATCTAGGTGACCGCCCTTGTAATGTGTAGTCTTTTAGTCTGATGGCATTTTTTGATAATAGCATAAATATAAAATTTGTCAAGAGTAGATATTGATAATTGTGCTATTTTTGCTAAAATTAGCCAAATATTTTCTATTTATTTTATCAAAAAACTATGTTATAATTAAAATCAATGAAATTAAAACAAACATTAAAATATAGTTTAATATTGCTAGCCTTAGTGCTTGGAGCTGGTTTTTTTGTTTATTATTCAACTCAGGTTTCAGCAGTAGAGGTAGATACTAGCTCAGTAGAGAATTTGGATAGTCAAATTGATGAAATTAATGCTCAAATTGATGCCAAGCAAAAAACCATGGATGAGTTGGATCAAAAAATAAAGCTTTTTGAAGATAATCTTCAAAAAAAGCAGGATGAATCATTGTCTTTGGAAAGTCAAATTGAGGTTATTCAAGAAAATATAGCAAAAAAACAAACTGACATAGCGTCATCTGAAAATGAAATTGAAATCATAAATCTTGAATTAGAGGCTCTAGAATTGAAAATTCAAGAAACAGGGGAGCATATTACTCGAGAAAAAATGCAACTTAATAATTTTCTCAAAGAAATTTATTTATACTCAAATAAAACTTATCTTGAGATAGCTTTAAATTACACAAGTTTTTCAGATTATTTTAGAGAGGTTAAATATTTAGAAGGCGCACAATTTGATGTCCAAGAAGTATTGTATGAAATCGTAGCTCTACAAGCTGTTTTGGAAGATAAACAAAGTAAAATTGCTGATAAAAAAGATGAATTAGAAATTAAAAAAGAGACCTTATTAGCAGAAAGACAGGGACTTAAGGGTGAACAAACTTATGTTAATCAAACTTTAGCAGAACTTGAAGAAGATGAAGAAAAATTCCAACAATTAGTTAGTGCCGTGCAACAAGAAGTTAAAGCAGCTAATAGCTCAATTGTCTCACTTGAAAAACAGCTTAGAGCAAAGCTTGATGAAAAAAGAAAATCTCAAGGTAATGTCACACCAAATA